>Ga0335074_10000500_pt1 | contig 56234 bp, 43 predicted proteins | sample Lox_Sample_23_FD_206715 | JGI IMG/M metagenome (GOLD analysis project Ga0335074, IMG submission 206715) | Soil microbial communities from Loxahatchee National Wildlife Refuge, Florida, United States - Lox_Sample_2.3 | ecosystem: Environmental > Terrestrial > Soil > Wetlands | place: USA...
GCCGTGGCATAGAGCTGTCGCCAGGAGCTGAAGAGTTCACGCCCTTCCTCAAAAGCTACATTGCCAGCTGGGCGGGGCGCGCCGGCGTGCTCTGAGCTTGGCATTCCCGGCCATCGCCCAGCGCTTCGCATGGCCCTCCTCCACTGGTACGCCTCGCCCGGCCGCAGTCCGTGTCGCCGGCAATACTCCGTCAGCGACCGCTTCGCGGCCGCCGCCCCGCGCAGTCTCTCAAGCCAGGCCGCCGCCTGCCGCACCCAGGCATGGACAAACTCATCGCGGGGTGTCGCCGTCGAGTCGCAACCGAGAAGTGCGCGAATGACGCCGGGCGCGATGGGGTCGGCGCTCGGGTCCCCTATCCTCAGTCGAACAGCGCCTCCGCGTGCTCCCTATATACTCTTTGCCGAGGATCGCTGTCCGCTAATTCGTCGCTAATGCTGGAGCGTTGTGCATCGTTGGTCAGCACCACCTGACCGACGGCGAAGTCGCGTGCCCACTGCTCATCCAGCGCTGATCCGTTCGATCGCCCAGTGTTCAGGACCGATTCGTGTGCGTCGAGGAGTTCGCTCAACAAGCGGCCTGCCGCTTTGTTACCTCGCAACGCGCAGGCAAAGCGAGTACCTTGAAGATACTGGCTCGCGAATAGTCGGCGGGCTCCTCCCAGCAGCCGAATTCGATCAGTGAGAACATCGACGAGTTGCAGTTGCTCCTTGTAGTGTCGATCAAACAGTTGACGCAGGCGACGGTATTGAATGTTGGCTGTTTGCCAGCGCGTATTCTTGTACAAGTCGCGCAGGTCGATTGATTGGCCGAGCAACTCTGAGAGGACGGCCATTGTCTTGTGCGATTCGGCATCGCCATCCGTAGAGGCAGGGACGGCGTGGGGATCGCCGACTGGATTGCAAGTGGATACGAGCATTCATTGCTCCTTTAAGAGTCAGTTGCGACAAGTAAAGAGATCATGTCTTCCGTTGCTCAAATTTAGTCGACGTGAGATGCAGGTAGACAATTCCCTTCCCCGCCTCGCCAAGAGGTAACAAGTCCTTCCAAGGCATATGAAACGCCGACCTAGCTCACATCCGGTTCACAAGAACCGAGATCCGTACTGCAAAGATTTAGCTCGTCATGACTGCGCGGTCATCACACCAGCCCGTTATTCGGTGAGCCATCGGCGAGTGCCCGGTGCATAGCATGCATTCAATCGACGCAGCGCTCGCGGCCAGCCAAAATGACGTTCCGGCGCGCCCGCGGGCATCGTTGTGAGGCCTGTATGTGTCATCGGTATTGGAAGCTAATAGGCGATTCGAATGTTCACACTTGGCGCTGTCGTCGTGGCGCTCGCTGGCACCGCGGCGTGCACGGACCTCAGGCCCCTGCAAGCGCAAGCGGACGATCTGAAACAATAGTAGGTAGGCCCTGACCGGCCGGCGGCGGTGATCGAGTTGATTACGCAACTCAACGCATGGACGTTCGGAGAGCCATTAAGACTCCGCATGAACAAGGAACACTCGAGAAACAGTCTGCCGTGGCGTCTTCGACTCCCGCCTCGCCCCCGGGTTCAGTCTCTGGATTTCCCGGGGCGCCTGCCACATCGACGGAACCACTGCGCAAGTGTCGAGCGCCCGTCTCCTCGGATCAGGCCGCGGCATCGGCTCCCGGCGTTGGCGGCGGAGTCTTCTTGGTCTACGGGATTGAAGACTCGATTGATGACCAGCGATGATGACTACGCGCATCTCATTTGAGGAGCTTGATGTTCGCGCCATCGTTGACGCTTCAGCGCCAGCCGCGGCGACGATGCCAAGGTGTAGCAACACGGCACCGTGGCAGGTGCGTTGCATTCAGGCGCATATTGCCGCGAACATGCATGCCGCCATCCGAACGGCCGATCTGGCGGCGATCATGGGATTTAGCTCGTACCGGATAGTACGAGTCATCAAGGAACACTTTGGCTGCACACCGCACCAGTACCTGATGCGCCGGCGCGTGGAACGTACTCAGCGTCTCTTGCTGATATCGGATGATCCCTTAAGCCGGATCGCCGCAGAGTGCGGCTTCATGAGCCCGTCGCACTTTAGCAGCGTGTTCCACAAGATGGTAGGCGAGCGCCCGGGACGATGGAGACGAAGTCAGGCGAGACGGCAATCGTGATTCCGTCGTGCGAGCAATCAGAACTCTATGATCCCGCGTTTCAAGCCGATCATAGCGGCGTGAGTGCGGTCCTTGGCGCCCAATTTGGATAGAATATTCCGTACCTGTCCCTTGACCGTCTCCTCGCTCAAGGATAGGTTCCTGGCGATTTCCTTATTGGCGTTTCCTTCGGCAATTTGACGCAGGACGAGGATCTCCGCCGCAGTCAGCGAGTCGTGCGACATGTGCTCTGCCAGCTGGAATGAGACTTCCGCCGAGAGCGCCTTCTTGCCGGCGTGGACCGCCCTGATCGTCTCCACGAGTTCCCGATGCAGCGTGTCTTTCAAAAGATAGCCCCGGGCGCCCGCTTTCACGGCGCGAAGCGCCTGCACATCCCCCGCATAGGTGGTGAGTACAATGATGCGGGCTTCTGAAAACTCGCCGCGGATCGCGCCGATCGCATCCACCCCGCTCATTTCCGGCATCTGCAGGTCCATGAGTGTGATATCTGGCCGATGCGTGCGGAACTGTTGCACGGCTTCACGCCCATTCGTTGCTTCAGCGACCAGCTTCAAGGCGGATTGCGCAGAGACCAATCCGGCGATCCCCTGGCGAATCAGCGGATGGTCGTCGACGGACATGATCCGAATCGGATTCTCGGTCATCAGCCAACCGCCTCTTCCGGCGCCCGAGCGTCCGAGCTTGAATCCGAGTTCAAGCTGAAGCACGTAGCGCAACTGGCACCACAGACGGCAATCAACGCCAGCCAATATCCCAAGCGCTTGATTTTTGCGACCCTCCCGTCTAAGGATCGCAGTCTGTCGCACGTCATCGAGCGGCCGACAGCTCACTTTTAGGTCGCTTTTTGACTCAAATGCGGAACAAATCGCTCGCCCCTGGTTCGCCTACTCCGGCGGGATATTTCGCGGAAGGTCGATTCGCTTCCATCCGAACAGTCGCGCGTCAATCGACCATACGCCCGGTCCCAGCAAGGTCAGCGCAGCACCCATGCCGCCCAGCGCCAGCAATTGCCACGGGTCGTCTGGATGCGCGAAGCCACGCACGAGCGCGTAAATTGCCACAAGTACCCCTGCGACGGGCGTGCAGAGTCCCGCAAGAAGAACTATCCCAAGAACTCCAGAAAGAAAGGGGTCCAGCTCCGGCGTCGGGGCACCCCCGCGTGACAGAGCGACGATGGAGGTAAACAGCAAATGCGTCCCAAGCACCACTCGCAGGAGCAGGAGTCCGGCTCCAGGGGCGCCGCGTGCAAATGGAGGGAAAAGTCGACGCACTGCCGGATTAGACTACGTAAGGATGTTGACAATGGTAAACCCCCAAAATGTCCGGAAGGGGCACTCGAATTGGGGGTGTCGTAGGTTGGTCCGAGGGCCTCTATACCTCGATTATTCCGCGCTTCAGTCCGATCATGGCTGCGTGGGTTCGGTCTTTAGCGCGCAGTTTGGACAGAATGTTGCGCACCTGCCCATTGACGGTCTCGATGCTCAATGAGAGCTGAATGGCTATTTCCTTGTTGGCATTGCCCTCGGCGACCAGACGTAAGACGCGGATCTCGGCGGGCGTCAGAGGATCATCCGCCAGATGCTCGGCGAGCTGGAACGAGACTTCCGGTGAGAGCGTCTTTTTTCCGGTATGCACTGCCCGAATCGTGTCCAGAAGTTCGCGGCGCAGAGTGTCCTTGAGTAGATAGGCCTGAGCGCCAGCCCGCATGGCACGCAGCGCCTGCACATCTCCGGCATAAGTGGTAAGCACGATGAAGCGGGCGTGCGGAAATTCGCCGCGGATCGCGCTGATCGCATCCAGCCCGCTCATTCCCGGCATTCGGATGTCCATGAGCGTGACGTCCGGACGATGTATCCGGAACTGCTGGATCGCCTCCCCCCCGCTGGCGGCTTCAGCGACCAGCTTTAGATCGGACTGTGCCGCAACCAGTCCGGCGATCCCTTCGCGAATCATAGGATGATCGTCGACAGCCATGATCCGAATCGGATTCTCGCTCGTCACGATTGCCTCCGATGGTGCCGCATCACCCAACGTCTCAACGCACCCATGGGTCGCGGAGAAAGAGCTGCAGAATAGCCGAGCGAGGCAGGAAGGCTAAGCTCGATCTCCGTTCCCGAATCCGGCGCACTCCAGACCGTGAGCTTACCGCCGATAAGGTCGGCCCGCTCGCGCATGCCGCGGAGGCCATAGTGCCCCACCTGCCCACCGTCGGCGAGCGCCTGCGCATCGATGCCCCTGCCGTTATCCCGAACTTGCAGTCGAAGCTCCCCCTCATTGAAATGAAACTCCACTTCAATTTTCGTACCTTGTGAATGGTGAAACGCGTTGCGCACCGCCTCGCTCGCGATACGGTAGATCTCATCGCGGACAATCGGGCGCATGGGCTGCGAAGTGCCTTCCACGTCAACTCGAAAAGCGATCGAATGCGCGACGCTCTCGCCCGCCGCCAACTCTTCGCCAAGCGAGCGGATCGCGAGTACCAAGTCGTTCGACTCTTGCGTCGAGCTGCGCAACCCTTCCACAGCCTGCCTCCCTTCCGTAATCGCGTTATTCGCCTGATCGATCGCACGGCTGAGTATGTCCCTGGCTTCGGCGGGGCGCCTCGGCAGCAGATCAAGAACCGTCTGAAACCGCAGCAACAATCCGTTGAAGCTCTGCAACAGCGTGTCGTGCAGCTCTCGGGCGATGCGAATTCTCTCGTCAACCCGCGCATCCATGCCCCGCTCGAACTCCTGGGCTACATGCCGCAGCCGCAGGCGGAATAGCGTCCACACCAACACCGTGAACGCCGCGCCGCACAACGCGCGAAACCAGTTTGTCTGCCAATACGCGGGCGCGATTGAAAACTCGAGCACATCGCCTTGCGTGTTCCAGACGCCACTGTTGTTGGCGGCGAGGACCCGAAAGCGGTAGCTACCGGGTGCCAGGTTAGAATATTCCGCGTGGCGTACGTTGACGACCTCTCGCCACTCAGGATCCTGGCCTTCCAGCTTGAATCGAAAGCGCACCTTCTCAGGTGCGACCAGGCTCAGCGCGGTGTACTCGATCGTAAGATCGCGCGACCGCGCAGGCAGACGAAGCCCGGCGGTGGGAAGATGTATCTTGCCGTCGGCGATAATCGTCTCGATGTGAACAGGGGGCATGACCCGGTTGATCGGAAGGTGGAGTGGATCAATGGCTGTGACGCCGTCCCAGTTCACAAACCACAACCGTCCATCCGGCGATTTGGTCACCACCGGACTGAAGGGGGTTGACGCATGCGTTGCTATCTCATCAGCTCTATCAAACACGATCGGGTGAATAGAAGGTGCCGAATCCGACAACCACGCCTTCAACTCCGCCTGGTCGACGCGCAACAGTCCGCAGGCCGTGTTCACCCAAAAAGAGAATGCATCGTCCTCGATGAGCCAATGCACTGCATCGCAGGGCAGGCCATTCTTGGTCGTCAAGGTCGTGACTCGACCGTCCCTGATGCTGCTGAGGCCGCCTTCGGTGGCGGCCCAAAGCGTCCCCTGGTGGTCCAGGTAAAGATTCCAGATCCGGTCCGAGCCCAGGCCGTCCTTGTGGTTGAGAGATGTCTTGATTTGCCCGTCCTTAAAGTAGGCGATCCCCCCCTTGAGGAACCCCACCCAGAATCCTCCAATTGAGTCGCGTACGAGCGTGGAAACTTCAGGGCTGTGTTCCTCTTGAGACCATGGCCAAGGGACGGATTTAACGACCTTTCCATCGATCACGTGAAACAGCCCAGCATTGGGATAGGAGATCCAAACGCCCTCATGCACATCAGCAACGATCGCGCTCGCAACACCGACGGGCAAGCCTTTCACGGAAGAGAATTTGTCGTGCTCGAACCGGGCCACGCCGCCGTTGAGCGTGCCTACCCAAATGCGACCGCGCTGGTCTTCAAACAGGGACGTGATCTCGTTGTCACGTAATGCAGGATCAGCGATCACAATCGCCGCGGCACGTCCCGATCCAGTCTTGTGTTCGCGAGCCGCAACGGAGCGTGGCAGGGGGGTCGCACGATAGAGGGTCATTCGCCCTTGCCTCCATCTGTTCAGGCCCAGTTGAGAGCCGATCCACACGCTGCCATCCCGCGCTGCCAGGACGCATCCCGCGGGCGTGGATAATCCTTGCTTTGTGGAAATCGTCGAAACCGTAGGCTCTCGAAAGCGGTCGAGTCCATCGATAGTGCCTACCCAGATGTCGCCCTCGCGATCCTCAAACAGCGTGCTGACGAAATCGCCGGTAAGACCGTTGTCATGCGAAAACCGGGTGACCGTGCCATTTTGAACCCTCAGAAGCCCGTCCTGGACCGTTCCGATCCAGAGCGCCCCGCGATGATCCCGCAGCAGCGCCTCAGCCGTGAATGCAGGGCGCTCCCCCAGGATTGGATACTGCTCCATCCCCTCAGGGCCGCCCTGGACTAGGACGCGATCGGCCCCGCCCGTGATGGCCATCAATTCTGCTCCCTGATCCCCTTGGACCAAGGCTTGTCTCACGGTGATGGGTAGCGCGTTAACGCGATGCGGCGAGCCGGGTGTCCACTGCCATAAACCCAATTCGGTTCCAGCCCACAAACGCCGATTCGTGTCTTCATACAGGGAGTAAACGACATTACCGCGATCCCCAAAAAGCACCGCTCTGTCGCCACCACCTTCGACCGGACTGCATTGAAGAGTTCGTTGCCGAATCGCACAGAGTTTGCCCGGGCCTCCTGCCCACAGCGTCCCCGTGTGATCCTCGAGCAAGGAGACGACCGCTTTTCCCGTAAGCTCGGGGTACCGGATCATCTTGCCCTCATGCCAACCAACCAGTCCGTTGAGAGTACCGACCCACAGGGTGCCATCGCGCGACGCAAGCAGAGAATAGATCTCGCCGCTCGGGAGAGGCGGTCCCGCTCCTGCTCCCGCCGGGACAAACCGTACGCCATCAAAGCGAGTCAGGCCATTTTCTGTGGCGAGCCAGAGATACCCATCGGACGTCTGCGCGATCGAAAGAACCCTCCCGTGCAAACCGTCGCCGGCTGTCCACGCCGTGTGCGGATACTGAATGAGATCGGCTAATAGTTCAGCGGCGAGGGCACCAGGGCACTGGGCAAGCAACGCGGTTAGCGCGCCGCAGAACAGAAGCGTGCACGCGGAAGTGCCCCGATGCGCTCGGGGCGACGCTGCCGCATGTCCGGCGGGCGAACGGCAAGTCGTGCGTATCCGCGTCATAGTTTTACGGAGAACCGGATGCCGGCGTAGCGCTCGGCGTCGCGTGCCGGCTCCCCGATGACCGCAACGCCGGTGTGGGTGGGGCCGCCGGTCCACAGTCCGCTAAAAAAATCCTCGACATCCGTGTAGTACACGTGGTTCGTGGCATTTTTGACGAACAGTGTCGCGGAGTACCGTCCATCATTGCTTCTTATCGCGGCACTCAGATTGAGCAGACCAAATCCTGCCTGGATCGCATAGGGATTCCGATCCGGAAGCATCTGCGCCGAGGTGCGGTAGACGTAGTTCGCCTCGAACACCCATTGATAGGGATGACTGGCGAGCGGCAGGCGCTGCTCGAGCGAGAGGATGCCCTTGAACCTGGGTGCGTTCGGCATGGTAGCCCCGCTGACATTCTGGTACGGGCTTCCCGTAGGTATTCCGGCCACGGTCAACTGACCGCATAGCCCCTGAGGCGGTTGAGCGTTCAGTTGCGTGATCGGAAGCGTAGGCTGTGTGTCGTAGCACGGTGCGCTCTTGTAGTCTGCGAACTTGGCGTCGATGTACGCGCCGTTGAATGTCAACCGTGTCGTCGGCGTCGCCAACCAGTCGGCTTGGAGCTCCAGGCCCCGCGTCTGCGCGCGACCCACAGAGGCAAGCGTCAGAGGTGGGGAAAGAACTCCGGGCGTGTAGGAATAGCTTTGTATCTGGTAGTTACGATAGATCGCACCAAAGAGGTCCGCGTTGAGGATCACTCTGCCATCCAGGTAACTGCCCTTGGTGCCAATCTCGAAGCTATCGATGTTCTCGCGCGAGACAGGCACCAACGAGGCGTTGCTCGTCAAATTCGCGGAGGTGTTGTACGCGGCAGGCGAATAGCCGCGCGAGTAGCTCACATAGCTCATCACATTCCCGGTCAACTGCCGCTTAAAGGCAATGTCACCCACCAGGGTATGGTTCGTCGCGCGGCCGGCGCTGTGATAAGCCGGCGGCGGGGTAAGCTGATCGATTCGATAGCTGATGACGTCATGATTGAAGCGCAGTCCCGTAATCAGCGAGGTCGAAGGTGCCACCGTCAGGGTCGAGCGAGCGTAGAGGTCATACGTGGCGGTCGTCGGCACCACGAATGAGTCAACGAGCGCCGCCGGAAAATTTCGCAGGCCATGCTCGTCGACCGTGTTGTCTGAATAGAAGAACCCAGATAGCCAGGTGAGAGCCGGATCGACGGGCGATAACAGTTTGAGCTCCTCGCTGGTTTGTTGGACCGTGTTAAATTGCTGCTGTGTGTTGTTGAAGACGTTGGTTCCGGTCAGCACGGTCCAGAAATATTCGTTTACCGCGAACAGATCCTGCACTTGGTGCTGATTTTCCTGCATGTAGGCCGTCGTGGACGTCAGGCTGTAACCGCCCGGCAACCGATAGTTGATGATCGCGCTGTAGTCGCCATCACGATAGGTGGAACCCGCAGTGCTGACCGGGCTGGTGTAATCAAGGTTTTGCCAAGAAAGATTGATCCCGGGCAGCATAACTGCCTGCGTGAATGGGCTCCCGTAGAACAGAAAGGTGTTGCCTGGCGTAATATAGATGTATGTGAAGTTGAAGCCGGTGCCCAAAGTATTTTCGCCGTGGCCCATGAGTGTGAGGTCAAGATCATCCGTGACTGCTAATTTCAGCTTCGCCCGCGCGCCGTATATATCCTCAGTGGTCGTTTGATTCAGGGTCAGATTCGTGATGGGATACGGCGTCCTCCTTCTGTACACATCGAGGCTTCCATCGACCCGATCGCCGAGGGCTCCAGACAGGAAACCCTCGAGACGATATTCGCCATCCGTCGTCACGGCCGCATTCGCGAATCCCTGCGGCGAGTCGGTCGGTCCTCGCGTCGTGAGGTTGATAACGCCGGCGGCAGCGGTGCGACCGCCCAGAGTCGACTGAGGGCCGAGCAGCACTTCAATGCTCTGAATGCCCATGACGTTGTTCGCATCGAAGGAATCCGACGGCACCGGTACTCCGTCGATCATGACGGCGACACCGGATGAGATGCCCACCGTGCCCTCACTCGACACCGTCGAGATCCCACGGATGCCGGTCGGTACACGACCATTGATCGTGCCGTTCAGCTGCACCGATGGCACCAGGTTGTTGAGATCCGACAGATCGGCTACGTTAGCCGCGGCGAGAGCCTGCGAGGACACGACCTGCGCAGCGACCGGAATGTCCTCCAGCCGCTCGCTCCGCTTTTGCGCGGTGACGAGGACTTCATCCAGCCGGGTGGGCATCTCTTCAACGGGCCGGGTCGCGCGTTGCTTCGACGACGGCGACTCGCCCGACTCAGCCGGGATTACCTGATTCGCCCACACCGTCATCTGTTCCTCAGCGCCACCGGCAATCGCGCTCAGAGGACCGAGCGCGGCCGCGCTGAACACTGTCGTCCACAGCGAAACGCCCCGAATCGAGTCTTGGTAGTGCCCTCTCATTGTCATTCCGGAGATACGTTGCCCAACCGCACTAGTTGCTCAGCCACGCTCCTTGGCCGCAAGCCGAATGCGCCCTATGCGGAGGAGTTTACCCCGGCTCGTGGAATTCATCCTCAAGTCACTTTCGCGGACATTGCCAGCCCCTCTAGTCCATCTGCGGTCATCGCGAGCCCCGATACCTGCGGCGGCGTTGGAGACACTGTGGCAAAAGTCGTCCCCAGAGTCACTTTTCCGGCCGGCCTGATAGGGAATGCGGAAGGGCTCGCCCGGATGTTCTCAGGAATTGGGCGTTCTGCGGTGGCTTTATTGCCGGATAACGACGGGAGGAATCAACCGTTGTTACAACCCTAACGTCTATCAACTCACGGTGGGCGTGCGCTTCCGTCTGTGAATGCCGCGGTCGCGTAGCGGTTCACCCACGACGCCAATACGGCGGCCACAAAAGCGCTATCGGAGGCGCGCGTCAGAAGGTGATCGGCATCGTCAAGCGACACGAAACTCTTCGGGTGCTTGGCGGCCGCAAATATCTGCGCAGCGTTGGAGATATCGACGGTTGAATCGGCCGGGCTATGAAAGACCAAGAGTGCCTTACCCAATTTGGCGATCGACTCGCGAGTATGATGTCCGGCAAGATCCTCGAGCAGTTGCCGTTTGATCCGAAATTTCCGCCCGCCCAGTAAGACCTCCGCTTCACCCCGGGCTTCTATTTCGGCGCTCGCGGGCGCAAGCAGCCGCCGAACGTGCTCCGGCTGATACGGTGCACCGATTGTAGCCACCGCGGAGGCTTCCGGTATACCCGCGGCGGCGGCCAGCACGGCCGTCCCGCCGAGGCTATGGCCAATCAATAGTTGCGGAGCCGCGAAACTCTCGCGCAAAAAGTTAGCGGCGACGATTAAGTCCGCAACATTGGAGGAGAAGTTCGTGTCCGCAAAATCGCCGCTGCTCCTGCCTAGCCCGGTGAAATCAAATCGCAGCACCGCGATGCCCCGCGCCGCGAGCTCACGGCCGACGTGAACCGCAGCAAGGGCGTCCTTCGAACATGTGAAACAGTGCGCGAACAGCGCATAAGCCCGCGGTGTATCGGTCGGACGATCTAAGTGCGCTGAAAGCGAGGCTCCGTCTGCGCCGGAGAAATGCAGATCATTTCCCAGGATACAGCTCCGACGCCTTCGCCACCCCAAACCCGAATGCAGGGTCGCACTTCGCGAACAATGCGATCTGCCGGCGCTTGATCTCATCGGGCACGCCCTGCATCGCCGCGGCGATGTTCTGAAACAGTCGCTGCCTCTGTTCTCCGTCAAATAAGCGAAACAAGTTCCCGGCCTGCGTGAAGTCGTCATTGCCGTCTCGGTGGTCATACCGGTCGGCGGAGCCATGCAGCGACAGCGACGGTTCGCGGAATCGCTTATTCTCCTTCGGCCCATCGAATGAGTTGGGTTCGTAGTACGCGTCCGCACTCTTGCCATTGTTGTCGAAGAATCTCATGGGCCCATCCTTATGGTAGTGACGCATTGGGCAACGCGGCGCGTTCACCGGCAACGCCTCGTAATGCGTGCCGAGGCGGTAACGGTGCGCGTCGGCATAGCTGAAGATGCGCGCCTGCAGCATCTTGTCCGGGGAGAAGCCGATGCCGGGAACGATGTTCGAGGGGGAGAATGCAACCTGTTCTATTTCCGCAAAATAATTGTCCGGATTGCGGTTCAGCTCCAGAACGCCCACATCGATGGGCGGAAAGTCGGCATGCGGCCAGACCTTGGTCAGATCGAACGGATTCCAGCCGGTGCGCTCGGACCAGGCTGCGGCTTGCGCCTCGGTCATGATCTGGACTTGCACCTTCCATTTCGGAAAATCCATCCTTTCGATCGCACGGTACAAATCCTCCTGGGTGGATTCCCGGGTTCGCCCGACGACTTCGGCTGCCTGCGCATTGGTCCAATGTTTGTGACCCTGCTGCGTCTTGAAGTGGAACTTCACCCACACGCGCTCACCGGAGACGTTGATCAGGCTATAGGTGTGGGAGCCATAGCCGTTCATGTGCCGCACGCTCACCGGCAGACCTCGGTCGGACATCAGAATGGTCACCTGGTGCAGGCTTTCGGGCGACAAGGACCAGAAGTCCCACATTGCCGTGGGCGAACGAAGATTCGTTCTCGGATGGCGCTTTTGGGTGTGTATGAAGTCGGGGAACTTGTAAGGGTCGCGCACGAAGAAGACGGGGGTGTTGTTGCCGACCAGATCCCAGTTGCCTTCTTCCGTGTAGAACTTGATGGCGAAGCCGCGCACGTCGCGCTCGGCATCGGCCGCGCCCAATTCGCCGGCTACGGTGGAAAATCGGAGAACGAGAGGCGTGCGGGCGCCCGGCTGCAGCGACTCGGCCTTGGTATACCTCGAGATATCGCCATTGATCGTCAGCGTGCCGTAGGCACCCCATCCCTTTGCGTGCACCGGCCGCTCCGGAATTCGCTCTCGGTTTTGGTGCGCGAGCTTTTCGATCAATTGATAATCCTGCAGCAGCAGCGGACCTCGCGGCCCCGCAGAGAGTGAATTCTGGTTGTCCGCAATGGGATTGCCCGCGCTCGTCGTCAGCTGATCGCTGCCAGATACGCTATCGGTCGCTATGCTCACGGTCGGACTCCGATGTTTCGCTTGAAGAACAATGTCTCATCAGGTCGGCGGCGCGCCGCGCAACCCAGAAACCTCGTCAAAGGCACCCGCCGTTGCGCTTGGCGGCCGAATTACGCGCCGATCCGCGGCGCTTCGTCGACCAAACGCGAGCTGCGCTGGCCGGTAAAATAGCTCCAGAACCATTGGTTCTGCACGCGGCGCTGATTCTGTAGCTGCGGCAAAAATAAGACGTGGATAAACGCCCATATGAACCATGGAAACATTCCTGCGAGCTTGAATCGCCCCGATTCCATGATGGCAAAATTCTTGCCGATCACCGCCATATTGCCCTTGTCGAAGTATCGGAAGGGACGAGGCGGTTTACCGCCACCGAGCTCCTTCGCGATCCATTCTCCGACGTAGCGGCCTTGCTGGATCGCGACCTGCGCCACGCCCGGCAACGGTCGACCGTCCTGGGTCAAGGTCGCGGCGTCCCCGACGACAAAAATTCCGCGTGAGTCGACCACATTCAAAAATGGGCCGACGCATGCACGGCCCGCTCGGTCGGTCGTCGTGCCGAGCATCTTGACGATGGGCGATGGCGAGACGCCGGCGGTCCACAATACCGTACCGCTTTCGATCGTCTTGCCGCCGACTGTCACGCCTCGATCATCGATGTGCTCGACCATAGCGCTCGTGATCACCTTCACGCCGAGCTTGGCGAGGCGCTGCGCCGCCTTCAGTGACGAGGACTCCGCAAAGGTCGGGAGTACCCGCTTCGCGCCGTCGAGCAAAATGATGGATGTAGCGGCTGGATCAATGCGCCGAAAATTGGCGCGCAAGGTCGTTTTGGCCATTTGAGCGATCGAAGCGGCCAACTCCACGCCCGTGGGGCCCGCGCCCACCAGGACGAAGGTCATCAGCCGCCGCCGTCCGTTTTCGTCCTCGGTCGATTCCGCCAGTTCGTAGGCGCTCAAGATTTTGGAGCGAATGGCTTGCGCATCCGTGATGGTCTTAAGACACGGTGCGTACTGGGCGAATTCGTTATGACCGAAGTAGCTCGATTGCACCCCCGCGGCGACCACCAAATAGTCGAAGGCGATCTTCTTCTCCGCCGCGCCCGGATACTTGACGTCGACCGATCGTGAACCCAAGTCAACACCAATGACTTCCGCGAGCAGTACGGACACGTTTTTTTGTTTCGCGGACAGTTGTCGAATCGGTGCGGCGACATCGGCCGGTGCAAGCACCGCCGTGGCCACCTGGTACAATAGCGGTTGGAAGATGTGATGATTGCGACGATCGATGACCGTGACATCGGCTTCGCAATGCCGCAGCGCTTTGACGGCTGCGATGCCGGCGAAGCCGCCGCCGATGATCACGACATGCGGCCTTCTTGCTTTGTCGGCCGATCGAGGAATGGCCAATGACATGCCCATGTGTACTCTCACTATTTGCCTGAGGCCCGCAATCTCAGCCGACTTTGGCGTCCCGCCCGTCCATCTGGTACGCCTTCTCCGTGCTGGTACGAAGCTCGAGCAGGCCGAGCAACATCTCGTCCCGTTCGGCCGCGAGCGATTCGATGGAGCGTGAGCCGACTTCGGCGTGAACGCTGTCGATGAGCTTCCTTCGGACTTCCGGCGTCAACTCCGGGTTGCCGAGAGACTTCCACCAAGCCGTCAGGGGTCGGGTGAATTGTTCGAGAAAATGCTCGATGCCACCTGCGCCCCCGCCCAAGTGGTTGAGTAGCATGTTGCCCATGAGGCCCCAGCGCAAACCCGGTCCCCAGCACAATGCCGTGTCCGCATCGGCGGCGCTGACGACGCCTTCGGAGACAAGATAGTAAACTTCCCGGGTGATCGCGGCCTGCAGGCGATTGGCAACATGTCCCGGCATCTCCTTGCGCACCCGAACCGTCCGTCTTCCAATGGATTGGTAGAATTCCGAGGCGCGCTGAATGGTCTCTTCGGAGGTCTTGGCGCCACCCACGATTTCGACCAGGGGGACGAGGTGGGGAGGATTGAATGGATGGCCGATGACGCAACGCTCGGGGTGGGAGCCGCAGCCTGACTGGATTTCGCTCATCGTAAGCCCGGACGAGCTGGACGCGATGATCACATCCGGCGGCAACAGATCATCCAGTTGGCCGTAGAGCTTTTTCTTGAAGTCGATGCGCTCGGGGCCATTCTCCTGGATGAGATCCGCACCGCCAACCGCGGCTTCGATCTTCGGTGTGAACGACAATTTGGACACCGATGCGCCAGGTGCCAGGCCCAATCGTTTCAGGGCCGGCCATGCAGCATCCACAAACTTCCTCAGGGCCGCCTCTGCATTCGGCGCGATATCAGTCGCCACGACTTCCAGGTCTTTGGCCAGATACAGCGCCGCCCAACTCGCGCCGATGACGCCAGTGCCGATGATCGTGATACGGCGAATGGGCTTATGGGTCGACATAGTCATAACTCCTATTGATTGGCATTCCAAAACTCAGGGTAGGCGGTTCGCTTTCGGCTGGCTTCCAGGTCGATAAAATGCCTTGATCGATCAAGACCCTCTTGATTTGGCAAGGTCAGCGAGTGATGCATCCTTTCCTTCTTCGTGCGCAGATACGCCAGCGAATATGAGTTTGCCTTCGCCTCGCACGGAATCCGGGCGGCGATTTCGATGCCGGCATCGGTCAGGGCGCGCGCTTTGGCGGGGTTGTTTGTCAGGAGCCGAACCCGGTCGACGCCGAGCTCGCGCAGTATCGCAACCGGCAAGCTGTAGTCTCTGCAATCCGCGCCGAATCCCAGGGCATGATTGGCGTCCACGGTGTCGATTCCGCCGTCCTGGAGTTCGTAGGCTTTGAGCTTCGCCATCAAGCCAATGCCGCGGCCCTCCTGATATTCGTAGATCACGAGTCCTTGGCCTGCTGCGGCAACGGCGCGCATGGCCATCGATAATTGCTCACTGCAATCGCAACGCAAGGAGCCCAGGCCTTCGCCCGTGAAGCACTGCGAATGAATACGCAGCAACGGGGCTTCCCGCGTCAAGTCGCCCATGATCATCGCGATCGCGGTGTCAATGCGCGGAATGCCGTTCGCGCCACGCTCGAAGCCGGCGGCGTCGAACATGCCCCATCGGGTGGGCATGCGTGCGCTCGCGACGCGACAAAGTATGCCGATGTCGGCGGCGACGTTCATATGCGCGTATCGCCTCGTAGACCTGTCGCCGGAATGTGCATGTCGTTCACTGATACTCACCGCGCCAATTCGGGGAACCGCCTACCCGACGGCTGCTCGTGCGGGCTCCTTTGCGGTCGGCACGGTGCCGCTCGCGTGAAATGCATCGATTTCCTCCGCACTGAACCCGAGCTGATTAAGCACCTCCTCATTGTGTTCTCCGAGTGCCGGGGCACGCCTCGCTGCCACCTTGGCGACCCCGTGCACTTGAATGGGACTGCTGATCGTCGTGCCCAGCTTGCCGCCTGCGCCGTCGAGCGGAACAACAATATCGTTCGCCCGCAGCTGCGGATCCTCGATCACTTCTCCCGGCCCGCGCACCGCGCCGAACGTGACGTGAACTCCATTGAAGACTTGGTACCAATGTGCCATCGGCAGTGCACGAAAGACTTGATCGAGAATCGCCGCCAGTTGCGGCATGTTTTGCATCAGCTTGACCGGATCGGTGAAACGCGGATCTGTGAGAAGATCCGCCCGTCCAATGGCTTTCACGACGGCCGCCAACTTGTCGGGGGTCACGATGAGCACAAACCACGTGTCATCCGATGCCCGATACACATTGAGTGCCGCGTTTGCGGGATGCATTCGGTCATGCAATCCGTAGAAATTGGCCCCGCACAGAGCGGCCTGAATCGAAACGCTTGCCGACCAGACACCTTGCGCGAGCAGCGATGTGGTGACATAGGATCCCTTTCCGGTGCGCTCGCGACGATACAGCGCGGTCACAATCGCGGAGTACAGACCCACGGCGGTGGCATTGTCGCCGCTCCCGGCCACAGGCCAGGTTGGCGGTTCGCCGGCGTCGCGCGTCATGGATAATAAGCCGCTTCGCGCCCAGTAGGCTGTGATGTCAAATCCCGGAAGATCCGCATCGGGGCCCTTTTCGCCGAAACCGGTGAGATCCGCGTAGATCAGACGCGGATTCCATTTTACGACGTCGTCGTATTCAAGATTCAGTCGCTTGCGCGCGGGATGCGGTGTGTTCACGATGAAGACGTCCGCCCATTCAACGAGCCGCTTGAGAACCAGCGCCGCGCCCGGGGATTTCAAATCGAGCGAGATTCCGCGCTTGTTGCGGTTAGCCAAGTGCCAGGGATAGGCATCGCTCGCTTGCGGCTGCGGCGGAATCTTGTGCCCGATTCTCCAAGTATCGCCTGTGGGCGGCTCCACTTTGATCACGTCGGCGCCGAAGTCCGACAGGATCACGGCGGCACTCGGCCCGGCGATGAAGCTCGCCAGGTCCACCACCTTGAGTCCAGAGAAAATGTTGTCGCTTGCCATAAGTGCTGTCTCCAAAGTCGTCTTGAGCGGAAGTCAGAGGCCGCGGAACTGGGGTGGGCGTTTTTCGAGGAATGCGGAAGTGCCCTCCTTCTTGTCCTCGGTCCCCGCGCAGAGACCGAAATAGGACGCCTCGAGCCGCAGGCCCTCCTCCTGGCTCGTCTCCAGTCCCTTGTTCACAGCGGTGAGCGCGAATTTCACCGCCACAGGTCCGTTCGCTGCGATTTTTCTCAAGATTGCCTCGGCGCGTGTGAGCAGATCCGCTCCCGGCACGACTTCGTTGACGAGCCCAATGCGGTGGGCCTCCTGCGCGCCGATCATCTCGGCCGACAGGATGAGCTGCAGGGCGCGGCCCTTTCCCACCAAGCGGGGCAATCGTTGCGTGCCGCCGCCGCCCGGAACAAGTCCGAGGGTAACTTCCGGCTGACCGAACTTCGCCGTGTCAACCGCGATCCTGATGGTGCAAGCCATCGCCGTCTCGCAGCCGCCGCCGAGCGCAAAACCGTTGATCGCCGCCACTACCGGCTTGCCGAGGTTTTCGATGAGATTGAGGACCTCCTGCCCGAAACGGCTGGCGCGCTCCGCATCGAGCGCAGTGGCTTTGCTAAGCTCGCTGATGTCGGCGCCCGCGATAAATGCTTTGTTGCCGGCCCCTGTCAGGATGACGCCATGCACTGCTGCGTCATCGCGCGCGTCCTCGACGGCCGCTCGAATGTCCGCCCATGTCGGCGTATTCAAGGCGTTGAGCACCTTGGGCCGATTCACGGTCACGTAGGCGATGCCGTCCTTCTTCTCGTAGAGCACATTGGCGAGCCTGAGCGCGGTTGTGGGCGGCTTCTCGGTTACTGGCGCATCCATCATGTTTTCTCCTGTGTGCGTGGGCGCGCTGAAGCCCTCAGACGAAGGCGCTCAGCCCGGTGACCGCTTTGCCGACGATCAGATTCTGGATCTGATACGTTCCTTCGTAGGAGTAAAGCGCCTCGGCATCCGCGAAAAAGCGCGCAGCCTTGTAGTCGGCAACGATGCCATTGCCGCCCAGCAACTCGCGGGCCCAGGACACCGTCTCGCGGCACTTGGATGTCGCGAATGCCTTGGCGAGCGCGGCATGGGCGTCCGTGAGCTTCCCTTCGCCATGCAGCTGCGCCTGGCGCATGATCAGGCACTGGGACGCCGTGATGTTGGCGATCATCTTGGCAAGTAGATCCTGCACCAACTGGAACGATCCGATCGGTTTGCCGAACTGAAGGCGCTCTTGAGCGTACTTAAGCGCAGTCTCGTAGGCGCCCATCGCGCATCCGGTCGCCATCCATGCGACGGCGTAGCGGGTCATCTTCAATACTTTGGCGGTGTCGCGGAAGGAGTTGCCGCCCTGCAGGCGGTTAGCCTCCGGCACTCGAACGTCCTTCATCGTGATGTGACCGTTCTGGACTACTTTGAGCGCGACTTTGTTTTGGATTTTCTCGACACTGAACCCGGGTGTCGACTTGTTCTCGACAATGAACCCCTTGACCTGGTTATCGGTGAGATCACGCGCCCAGATGACGGAGACATCGCACCAGGGCGCATTGCCGATCCAGCGCTTCTCGCCGTTGAGGATCCAACCGTCGCCATCGCGCTTCGCGGTCGTCGTGAGGCCTCCGGAGGCGCCGGAGCCCACGAGCGGCTCGGTGAGCCCGAAGCAGCCGATCTTCTCTAAGTGCGCCATCGGCGGCAGCCATTTCTGCTTCTGCTCTTCCGAGCCGTCGATGTAGATGGAGCCCATCGCGAGGCCACTGTGCACGCCCATGAACGTCGCGAATGACGGGTCGATACGTGCAATCTCCATGAGCACAAAGCCCAATAACGCCACGCTTCCGCCTGCACAGCCGTAACCCTTCATGGCAAGTCCGCCAATGCCCAGCTCCTTGACGCCAGGTAGCAGCTCAAAGGGAAACGCGTCATCCACCCAAAACTGCGTGATCACCGGCGCGACTTTGGCCTCCATGAACGCGCGTACCTTCTTCACCGTCGCGAGTTCCTCGGCGCTCAAGGTCTCGTACACCTCGTAGAAGTCACTATTCGGCGCCGGCAACGGTTTCGGTTGCTTCGCCGGCTTTGCGGTTGCGGTTGCAGGTGTCATCTCGATGCTCCTATCGTCAATTGATTTAAGGCCAAAAGCGTCATGTATTCCGGGTACAGCGAGAATGCAGTTGCCGCACTCTCAGAAAGCTCACCGCTATGAGGGTCCACCGCCTTGCGCAAGCGAACGTGACGGCATCTCCGCGTAGGCGATCCCGGTGAGGTTGCCCTGGGCGAAGAGCAGCGTCTTTTGATCCGATCCATCGAGATTGGCGCTATAGACCGAGCCGGCGAAGTCAGTGACGAACATGCGGCCGCCCTTGCGATCGAGCGCAAGGCCGATGCCTTCCATCAAGTGAGTGAACAGAATTGCGGGCTCCCGGAACACCCCGGGCGGCGCGGGGTCCACGGGCGCGCGGTTCACCGTGTTGCCACGGGGCGGATCGCCCCGGTCGGTCCAGTAGATCATGCGGTTATTAGAATCGAGCTCGAGGTCGATCGGCTCCGGTAAGCTCGAATAGAGCACCTCGATGTCCTTGCGGGTTGCTGCGGTCTGTCCCGGCGGAACGTCTACATTGGCGCGAAGGATGCGACCCTCGCCCGCATTGTCGCCGCCTTTTTGCGTCCAGTAGAACTTGCCCGCCACCGGGTCCACCGCGATGCCGACGCACCACTTTCTTGCGTCCGGACCTGGCCGCGCGTCACCCTCGCTCGTGTCAACCAACGTCTCGATACCGGAGCCGTCGAGATTCGCGCGCATGACCCTCATGCCCTCACGGTCCGACCAGTAGAGCTTGCTATTCGCTTTATCGATCTGGATCTGCTTGGGAGTGAAGGTACCGCCCGGCGGAACGATGGTGGTCATGTGTTTCCCATCGAGATCGGATCGCAGGATCGACCCGTCATTGGCTTTCAAATTGCCCATGTTGGTCCAGTACAGATGTCCCGCTGCCGCATCGACGGCCAAGCCGTCCGGCAGCTTTCTTCCCTCCTCCACGATGACTTTCAAATCCGAGCCATCGGGGTTCACCGACATGACTCGGCCGCCCCCGAGATCGAGGAAAAAGAGGCGGGGTATTGCGGTGCCATCGCTCGCAAGCGCAGGCGGCCGCTGTGAGATGGTGGCGCGCATATCAGAGTCCCCTCTCGGCGGTTCGCTCGATGGGGCTGATAGGTCGCCGGCGCAGAGAGTGCGCGGGATAGTCGGCCCTCATCAGTGCGGCAAGGACCATTGAGATGCGATGTATCGAGTTGCTCTTTGTCACGTAGCAGATCTCCCTGTGGCACAAGTTTCCGGGCTTCATGGATCATCGCCTCCGCATTCAGACGTTGGTTTTTACAGTGCAATCCTCCCATTGGCGGGCTCACCGCTAGCTCGCAGATCTAGGCAATCGGGCTTTCAAGCCAATTTATAGTCTTAGCGCAGCACGGTGTCGGCGCCACCAATGAGGCGCGCACGATTCGCGTGCTGTTGTTCAAAATGCGAGTTATCGGTGAGTGCGACGGACCGAATGCAACATGCGAACGGCCGCCTGGACTGCGATCGATCATCAGTGGAAAGGCAGTGCTAATTTGCGCCACGGCCCGTGCGGTGTGTAAGCCGCTCCAGCCGGAGCGATAAACTCGGAACACTCGTTGTGGGAGCGTTGGGGGGCCACCAGCGCAATGGCTTCTCCCGATCGCCTCGCGGGACGTCGCTACACCGATCCGTCGACAGTAAAGCGCCACACCAAGAGTTATTTTTCTTGCTGGGTGAGTCGGACATTGCGCACCATCTGAAAGGCGATCCCGATAACCAATAACTAACGCGGCGACCCGCGCTTGCGTCAGAAACTGTGTTTGAACCTGATTTGAACGCCATTGGCCGATACGCCAAAACGCAGCCCAGCATGCTTGGCAACCAATTGGATCAACACGCCGCCAGTCGCCACAATGCGCGACATCACGGAATCGGCAGTCAACAAACCCGAGATGGTAAAGGTGTGTTCGGTCCCTTGATACATGATATCCCCATCGCCCCCTGTGACCCGCGTTCGCGTCGTTGTGTCCTCGAGTCAGAGGATTGCGCTTGGACTTTCACTTACCGAAGGACTCGCATCACGTGTCCGAGCTTCGGTTGAGTCGCAAAGATGACCTGGGTTGTTCATGGACGCAAGCTACAACCCTGTGACACGCGATTGGCTCACGCATCGCCATTTTCTTCGCCGTCGACACGATCCAATGAATCTCGCAAGAACACAACGATAAAGAGGCCTCTGATTCCGCAGCAAACGCGGGCGAACTCTCTAGCACCCAGAGTCGCCATTCGAACGGGCGCAGGCTTGCAAAACGTCGCCGGCGACATTGAGCAAAGTCGTCGCCGGGCCCGAACGGGTGGCCAAGACGACTCTCGATTGTGTTTCGCGTGGTGTCACCGCGATGCCCTTCCCATTCGCGTCGTCGCTACGCCCTGTACTGTCTCTGAAAATCCGAGCGTAGGATAAAAGCACGTAATCGAAACAGCCGCTTGGTGACGTTCCGCTTTCCCCTTTGGAGCGACAAGCTCCTGGTAGCGCCGAGGGCGACACCCGTCGATTCCCTAAAACGGGTGGCGATATGTCCCGAAAGTAGGGTCGCCGAGCCGTCCCGCGCTTGCCTAAGCTCGGGCGCACGGGGGCGCATTCGGCGTGGCGCCCACGATTGTAGCCGTCGAGTCGAACCAGAAGAAAACATACTGAGGGAAGCAAGAAATGCGGCAAAACAGGCATTTCATTGGGACAATACTGCACCACCTAGGCTGGATTCTGAGCGCTTCGATTCGGACGACGGCATTCAGCCTGTTCGTGCTCGGTCCCTTGAACGCGACTGCCACGGCTGTTCCCCCCGATAACGCTAATGATCCGCCACAGGGGCCAGCGACCCAAGCACAGACGACGCCTACTCCCGATACATCGTCTCTTCGAGAAATCACGGTAACGGGCACACGCATTCGGCGTTCGGCGGACTTTCGCACCGATACTCCCACCACGGTCATTACCAGCGAAACCATGAACCAGATGGGAGTCGTGAATGTCGGCGAGGCGCTGAAGATTGACCCCGCGAATATATCCACTTTCACCCCGGCCAACACGGGTAACTCAAACTTCTTCAGTGGCGCTTACATTGCCAATCTTCGGGGGCTGAATCCCTTCTATGGCAGTCGCACGCTGGTACTGATCGACACGCAGCGCGTCGTTCAGTCCACGCAAGGCGACAGCTTCGACCTCAATCTCATTCCGCAGATCCTCGTCAATCGCATCGACGTCGTGACGGGCGGCGCGTCAGCCGCTTACGGGTCCGGCGCTATTGCAGGCGTGGTGAATGTCCGCCTCGATAAGACGCTCGAGGGCGGAAAGATCGACGGTGATTTCTTCGAGACGTCTCGTAGTGATGCGAAAGACGGACACATCGGTGCAGCCTACGGGCATGCATTTCTCGATGACATAGTGCATTTTGTAATTGGCGGCGAACACGAGCACCAGGATGGGCTGGGCTGCGAGACGGCTCGACCATGGTGTGCGCAAAACGCGGGCTATTTCAACAACAGCGCGTCGTTATCGAGCGGCTCGTACAGCGGCAGCGTTACCCCTATTGGATATGGTACGAACCTGAGGTACAACCAAACCGGCTACGGCGGTGTAATTTTTAACGCAACTCCCGGCGCGACGTCGACGCTTCAGGGGTCGCCCGACGGCACTTCCCTGGTGCCATTCAACCTTGGTCAAAACCCCTACTCGTCTTCTCCAGGGTCCCAACGTAACGTCGTTCCTGGAGGTGACGGGATACCGCTTTACCAGTACGCCCAGTTGCTCGCCCCCGACAAGCGTGATGTGGTCATGGGGACTCTGACTGCGCAATTGAACGCTACCCTCCGATTTAACGCGGCGGTTAATTGGGGGCAGGTGGCTACGCAGACCATCGCACCGGACGGTCTTATCGATCAAGGTGAGACTTTGATTCCGGCGGACAATGCGTATGTTCAGATGAGCCCTGCGCTACGGGCGGCATTGGGCGCGACGCCCACCGTATCCATCAATAAGGACTGGACGGCTCAGGTCCCCTATTTCACCGATGTCCACACCACCGTGCAACGCGCGACGGTTGGGCTCGAGGGACAAATAGGCCGCTCTTCTTGGTCTTGGGATACATACCTTGAATATGGCATTACTCGCCGCGAACAGCTGGCAGCAAATAATATTCATCAGTACGAACTCCCCATGGCTCTGGATACCGTTCTCGTCAACGGACAACCGGAGTGTCGGGTTACCGCATATGGCTATGCTGGCGCAGTGGCGCAAAACCCCGGCGCCGCCTATGCGCTCGCCGGTCCGACGCTTGGCCCGCTGCTTGCCGAAGGCTGTGTCCCTATCAATCCGTTTGGCACCAAGCCATTGTCGGCTGCCGCCGTCAATTATGCATTCGGTAATCTCGACGAACGGCTCCGCTATCAACAGACGGTGGCGGCATTCAATGCCTCGGGCGAGTACTTCGGAGGCATCGGGGCTGGTGCCTTTACAGCTGCCGCGGGGACCGAGTGGCGTCGGGAGCTAGGACATAACGATGAGTCCTCCTGTGCAGCCTCGGATTCGCAATGCAACGCCGTAGCGAACGATTTTCTGATCAAGTACGGAGATGCATTTGGCGGGAACGTCACCGTAGAGGAGGCATACATCGAAACCAGTCTGCCTCTCCTTAAGGACCTCCCCGGGGCGCATCTGTTTCAAGCCGACTTCGCCGCACGCGAGTCCCACTACGATAACAGAGCCCTTTATGGCGACGATGTGACGTCAGGACTACAAGCGCCCGATTACATTCATAATTTGACTACCTGGAAGACTTCGGCGGCCTACGAGCCGACCGAGGACGTTCGCTTGCGAGTCAGCCGATCACGAGACGCGCGCGCTGCAAATTTCCGAGAACTGTATTACGGAGAGAAAACGGCGGCTGGTGGTTTCCTGGGGTATTGCAACCCGCTCGGCGTATTTGCCGCGCCATCGCAATTGGACCCATGCACGCAATTCTCGACGGGTAGCGTTCACTTGCGGCCGGAAACATCAGATACAACGACCATCGGGATCATTCTGACGCCAACGCTATATGTACCCGGGCTGCAGTTTTCCGCAGACTGGTTCAACATTCGCATCGAGAATGCCATTGAGGCAGGGAGTGTCGCTCTCGTTGAATCTCAGTGCCGCGCGGGGATTGCGTCCGCTTGCGCGAACATTCAATTCACTCCCGGGACTGGCGGGGCTGCGGCATATGCAGCAGGATCGCAGAACATACAGGTGATTAGTGCTCCGTATGTGAACGGTGCATATTACGTCCTCTCGGGGGTTGACTATTCACTCCACTATCTGAAGGATTTCGGTCGCTTCGGAACATTAGACGGGCAGTTGCTGACAACTTGGATGACCCAGCAGAAGTGGGCGCCATGCCGCGGTGGCATTCAATTTGGCTGTTATACCTATAATCTGCTGGGTCAAACCGGCAACGCCAACAGTTTCCCGGCCGACTATACTCCCGATCCTAAGTGGCGCGGGGTCCTCCTGCTCAATTGGTCGCGCGGACCGTTGAGCATCACGCCAAGTATGAATTTTGTTGGCCATGGGCATACTGATTACCTCGGTGTTGATCCTTCTCAGACAACTCTCTACCAGGCGGCGCTGAAAAATCCGAATCTGCTCGGTCCCGGAATCGACCTGCACCCTATCCCAGATAATGATGTGCCGGCTTATTTCTTGCTTAATTTCAATGCCGCCTATCGTTTCGCATTGAGTTCGAAAAGCGGTCTGCAGGTGTATGTCCAGGTGAATAACGTGCTTGATAAAGCCCCGCCTTTCGCCACTGGCATCCAATCGTTCGGCATTTTCAATCAGTATGGGGGTACTAATCCGATTCTGTACGACACTCTCGGCCGCGCTTGGCGTGCCGGGTTTCGGCTACGCTTCTGAGACTAAGACCACTCCGCATCGCGACGGTCAGGACTGCACATGAGGGAGCAAGGCATCCGCGCGCGGCAACGGAGAGTGATTAGACATGTTTACCAGCTAGTCCTCGTCGCGCTCTGCGTAACGCTCATATGGTGTAGGTGTTCCTTCGCGTTGGATCCCGAATTTGACGTTCCTCAATATGCACACTCGACCTGGAAAACCCGTAGCGGATTTCCCGGATGGATCCACTCCTTCGCTCAAACACAAGATGGCTATCTATTGCTCGGCACCGAGCATGGATTGTTTCGATTCGACGGTATTCGAGCGGTGCCCGCCCTGCCGCCCAACGAGAAGCTGCCGTCTGAGTCGATATTTACAACAATCGTGGGAAGCGATGGAACGGTTTGGATAGGAACGCTTGCCGGCCTCAGCAGTTGGCATAACGGGAAGCTTACGGATTATCCGCAGCTCAATGGACAGCTGATCTTCGGCCTTGTCGAAGATCACGAGGGGACGGTCTGGGCAGGCGGCTACTCTCAAAGCCCTGGTGGCAAGCTTTGTGCAATACGTGGCGGCGACGTCAGATGTGTCGCAGAGGACGGCGCGTTTGGCACCGGTGTCACGGGCATATATGAGGATCGCGCACGGAGGCTTTGGGTGCAAACGCAGGCCGGATTGTGGCGATGGGCACCGGGTAACCCCGAGTACTTTCCGCTTCCGAAAGGGCCGAACTATGGTATGAGGCTTGCGGAGAACAGCGACGGTGAACTTCTTGTCCCGCTGGATGGAAAGCTCGCCCGATTCGTGAATGGGAGCGTGGTAGGCAGCTACTCGCTTCCTAGGCCCCAGAGTCGTGTCGCCCTGCCCAATTTGCTCCGCGATCGGGACGGGGGCCTCTGGGTCGGAACGATGAGCGCTGGTTTGATGCATTTGCACGCGGGGCGAACCGACGTCCTCACGGAAGCCGGCGGTCTTTCGGGAGACGCTGTCATGGCGCTTTTTGAGGATAGAGAGGGCAACGTCTGGGTTGGCACGCAATCCGGTTTAGACCGCTTCCGTGACTACCCCATCGTCACGTATTCGGGAAACCAAGGTCTGGAGTGGGTACCGAACCACACGATCTTGGCGGATAGGGCAGGAAGCATTTGGTTTGCAACCAACCGCGGGATAGCGAAATGGAAGAACGGCAAATCCACGATGGCCCAAGGTGTGCCCTTGCAGGCGGATCCGCGCTATCAGGATTCTGCCGGTCGCGTATGGCTCGCAGGGGATGACGCGATTGGCTATGTTCAGGATGATCGGTACACACCCATTGAAGGCGTTCCCACAGGCGTCGTGACTTCCATTTGCGCTGACAGCACCGGGAACATTTGGGCAGCCACGGCTCTTGCGCTTGTAGAGATTCGTGATGGACGCGTGACCGAACGTATTCCGTGGGTCCGCTTGGGGCACGCCGATCGCGCCTATTCGCTTGCCATGGATCCGTCGAGCGGTGGAATCTGGCTGGGCTGGCTCGGCGGAGGATTATCGCATATCAAAGATGGCCAGGTTCAGAGCACCTATTCGGTCACGGATGGATTGGGGAAAGGGCCAGTTACCGACATTCGAATCGACGGTGCAAGCACCTTGTGGGCTGCTACAGAAGGTGGCCTAAGCCGGTTGAAGAATGGCCGGATTTCGACTCTTTCCAGCGCCAACGGCCTTCCTTGCGACAGAATCATATGGATGATGGAAGATGACACGCAATCGGTTTGGCTTTATATGCTGTGCGGTCTAGTACGTATTTCTCGCTCAGAAATGGATGCCTGGATTGCGGCGCCCGGTCGAAAGTTACGGGTCACGACTTTCGACAGCAGTGATGGTGTCTGGAACATTGGCATCGCGCTTTGGACGAAACCTCGGGCAACCAAATCTCCCGATGGGCGAATATGGTTCAGCGGCGACGACGGCATTCGGGTATTGAACCCCCGCAAGGTTCGCTCTCCGACGCGTCCGCCCCCCGTTCATATCGAGCAAGTGATCGCAGAGCGCAAGACTTACGCGGCGTTCCCACACTTGCAGTTTGCTGCACATACAAGAGACATTGAAATCGACTTTACCGCCCTCAGCTTGGTCGCACCCGAGAGGATTATCTTTCGCTACAAGCTCGAAGGTCGGGATAAGGATTGGGAGAATGTGGGTGACCGACGCGCCGCTTTCTACAACGACCTGTCGCCCGGGCTGTACCATTTTGTCGTCACCGCCCGGGATCCGAGAGGTGGCTGGAACGACTCAGGCGCCTCGCTCGATTTCTCAATTGCGCCCGCCTACTGGCAGACCAACTGGTTTCGTGCGGCGTGCGTTGCTTCCTTTGTAGCTCTGCTGTGGGCGCTATACCAGCTGCGTCTGCGTCAGATCCGGCAAGCGTTCCACGCCCGCCTGGAAGAGCGCGTTGGTGAGCGCACCCGTATCGCGCGCGATTTACACGATACGCTCCTGCAAAGCTTTCAAGGACTGTTGCTTCGTTTTCAAACCGCTCGCGAGCTGCTCCGAACGCGGCCGGCCGAAGCGGAGAGGACCCTTGAGAGCGCGATTGATCAGACGGCGCGGGCGATCACCGAGGGACGGGAAGCCGTACAGGGCCTGCGCGCCTCGACGGTTGAGCGCAATGACCTGGCCAAGGCCATTACGACTCTGGCAGAGGAGATCGCAGTCGAAGCCAGCAGTCACGCTTCGGTCGAACTACGCGTGGGGGTGGAGGGCACGCCGCGAGCCCTGCATGCGATCGTGCGTGATGAGATCTATCGGATCGGGAGTGAGGCGTTGCGCAATGCATTCCGACATGCCAAGGCGAAGCAGATTGAAGTGGAGCTGCGCTATGACGAGCGGCAGGTGCGATTGCGGATCCGAGATGATGGCCAGGGCATCGATCCGAAGTTTCTGACCGACGAGGGGCGTGTGGGGCACTTCGGGCTGAATGGTATGCGCGAGCGTGCCAAGCTGGTTCGCGGCAAGCTGACCGTCTGGACTGCGCCGGATTCCGGTACGGAGATCGAGCTCAGTGTTCCAGCAGTTCACGCCTATGTCGCATCTTCTGCCCCCTGGCATTCGTGGTTCACTGAGAAACTTGCCGGTGGCGCGCGCAGATCCGGTCATGAGCCCCCTTCTTCCCAGTCCGATTCGGAGTCTCTCGATTGATGGTCGTCCTTTCACGTTGGCGGCCGAGGCTGCCGTTGTAAGATGTAGCTTCGAGGCCTGAGCGGAGAGACGATCTCCCCGCTTACACGGGGCGAGCGGCTGGCCGCCGAGAATTGGGTCGGCACGCCGCGGCGATGTGGGTTACACCGACCGCGCGATCCGTTGCCGCGTTGATGGGTTTCGCCAGCAGGTAACGGTCTCCCAACCACTCAACAAGAGGGATGTTCACAATCAACTTGTGATTCATGGAACATCGCTGTAGTGAGCGGCCAAGAACACTCGGATCGGTGAGGCTATCGTGAGGGACCGTCAGTCATGTTGGGAGGCGAGCACCCAGGGTATGGCGCCCAACAAGCAGGGTCCGGGGCGCGACGTTCACAACAGCGGAGAGTTTCATGACCGGCCAACGTATCGCTCATCAACATGCCCGGCTTGCAGCGCTAAACGCAAGGTGCGTCGCGATAATCGCAAGTGAGCGAGGGCGAAGCGTGATTGACGCGATACATGGCAATTCAGGAGACCGCGATTCGATGCGGTACGGGCGACTTTTCCTGATGTCATCGCCCGCCCGAATAAAGGGGAATACCTTAATCCACAGGGTTTCTAAAGAGTCGAGCGATTGGATCGCCCTCGTGAGGAGTTGACTCGCCATGGATGCGGAGGCCGCTCAATCGTCGGATCTTTTGACTGCGCCTCTCACCCCTGGGAAGGGATCGCGGAAAAGCGCCCTGACTGCAGCGGCCCCTGCGCTATTTCATGGCGTGCGATTGACCGCCGCAGTGTGCATGGCGCTCTATATTGCATTCTGGTTGCAGCTCGACAGCGCTCATTGGGCCGGCACCTCCGCCGCCATCGTCGCGCAGCCGGCGCTCGGCGCATCCCTGCGCAAGGGACGATTTCGCGCCATCGGCACAATCGCCGGCGGAGTGCTCATCGTCCTGCTGACCGCGGCGTTTCCGCAGGACCATGGCGGCTTTCTGCTCGGCCTCACACTGTGGGCAGCGCTCTGTGGGTTGCTGACGGCGATGCTGCGCAACTTTGCCGGCTACGCAGCCGCCCTCGCCGGCTATACGGCGGTGCTGGTATTCGCCGGCATCATCGGGAATCCTCAGAATGTGTTTATGGTCGCCGTCTGGCGGGTGACCGAAATCAGTATCGGCATCTTCTCCACCGTGATCGTCCACTCCTTGACCGATTTCGGCGATGCCCGCATCCGACTGATGCGCGCCCTGGCCGAAATCGGTGGTGCGATCGCGGCCGGAATCCAGCGGACACTGCATACCGACCAGGAAGATCTTCCGCTCAGGGCCTCGCGCCGTACGTTGATCAAGCGTGTCGCCGCCCTCGATGCCACGATCGATGAAGCGATGGGGGAACCCTCGCACCTGCGTCATTGCCACCGCCACTTGCGGGCCGTGCTCGAATCGCTGTTCGTCGCACTATCGGCCTGGCGCGGCATGGCGAATCATCTCGCCGCCCTACCGACCCGCCGCAGAGACGAGCTCGCGCAGTCCTTGCTGCCCGCGATCGCGCCTTTCGTTGATCGGGCCTGGTTGAGCGGTCCCAAGGCGATACGCGAGTCGTGCGACGCCGGCACACGCCTCCTCGCGGAGATTCCAGCCCCCGATATCTCAGCGCGGTTACTCAACAGCGGACTGGTGCGGGTTCTTGATGCCTTTCGAACCGTGGCGAATGGGCTGCTCCTCGTAAGCCCAGCAGCGCTTCGATGGGACGTCCGCGGAGGCGTGCGCGTCTCTGTGCCGGACCCATTGCCCGGGATGCTGGATGCGCTGCGAGTCGCCGTTGCTCTCGCGGCAGCCGAGCTCTTCTGGATCGCCACGAGCTGGCCGCACGGGCCGAACATGATGGTCTTCACAGCCATTGGCGTCATTCTGTTCGCCCGCCAGGCCGAAGCCGCCTATTCGAGCGCGCTGGAGTTTGCGCTCGGATGCGTCCTCGCCGCCGCGCTCGCGGCCGTCCTGCTGCTCGCAGTGCTGCCCGCCATTCACGGCGGCTTCTTCGCGTTAACGATGGCATTAGCCTTCTTCCTGCTGCCGCTGGGTGCATTGTCGGCCGGCTCCTGGCACAAGACCCTCTTTGTGGCGGCGGTGACGAATCTCATCCCAGTCCTCGCCATCGAGAACGAGACAAATTACAGCGCCGCTGACCTGTTCAATGTGGCCGTGGCGGTCGTTGCGGGCACGGCGGTACCGGTGCTGTTCTTTCGACTACTGCCACCGTTGTCCCCGGAACGGCGCGTGCAGCGGCTGCTCATGCTCTGCCTGCGGGACTTGCGTGCACTGCTCGCGGGACGACGGCGGTTCTCTCAGGATGCCTGGCTTGACCTCACTTCACGGCGGCTCGCCGCGATGCCGGCGCAGGCAACCCTGGAAGAGGAAGCGGAGCTACTTGCGGCGCTCTCTGTGGGCGACGCTTCCATCGCGCTCCATGCCGCGCCGGGCGCCGCCGAGGCACGCGATACGCTGGATTGCGCAATGGCGAGCCTCGCCAAGGCGAATGCTGCACAAGCTCACCAGGGCTTCGATCGGTTTGCCGCTGCGCAGAGCGAGTGGCGCCCAGAGCGGAATGAGCGCGGCGTCGATGCCGCATCGCAGGCCACGCTGATCGCCGATGCGCTCAGGCGGCATGGTCCCTTCTTCGCACGCGAGGGATGACAATGCTCGAGACCAATATTGGCGGCGTGTACGTGCCAGCGGCGTTGGTCTGGGCCGGTGCAGCGTTCGTTCTCTCGATCCTCGTTGAGCGCTTCTTGGGGTGGACGGGCTTCTATCGGCTCGTTTGGCATCGAGCCCTGTTTGATTTAGCGGTTTTCGTGATCCTGTGGGGAGCGATTTTCGCGGGGGCCTACCACATGGCGTTCGCGTATGCGCCAGTAGAAACCAGTCGATGAACGCGGGCATCTTCCATGTCGCGCGCAAGGTCGTGCCGGTGCTGCGCCCCACGATCACGCTGATCATCGCGGCGATCGCGGTGGTTGTGCTGCGCTGGATGTGGGTCCATTACGAGCGTGCGCCCTGGACCCGGGACGGGCGCGTGCGAGCGGACATCGTGAATGTGGCACCCGATGAATCGGGATTCGTGGCGAGCCTTGCGGTGATCGACAATCAAGTCGTGCGCAAAGGAGACCCGCTATTTCGCCTGGATGGCGCCCGTTACGAGATCGCCGTGCGTCAGGCCGAGGCGGCTGTCGCGCGGGAGCGCGCCGTCCTCAAGGAGGCGCAGCGGGAGGCGCGGCGCAACACCCAGCTGGGTGATCTGATCGCTTTCGAGACGCGTGAACAGAGCGAGGCGCGCGTTCAAGAGGCGACGGCGAACCTCGCGCGCGGCCTTGCGGATCTGGCCGCCGCGCAACTCGACCTTAAGCGAGCGGTGATCGTGGCCCCGGTCAATGGGGTGGTGACCAACTTGGAGTTGCGGCCGGGCGACTACCTGACGGCCGGGCGCCAGGCGCTGGCATTGGTCGACAGCGACAGCCTGCACGTGGAGGGCTACTTCGAGGAAACGAATCTGGGGCGCATTCACCTGGGCGACCGCGTCTCAGTGCGACTGATGGGGGAATCGGAGCTGGTGTATGGCCGCGTGGAGAGCATCGCGGCGGCGATCGAGGATCGCGAGCGCACACCCACCGGCAATCTCGTTGCCAATATCAACCCGACGTTCAGCTGGGTGCGGTTGGCACAGCGGATCCCGGTACGGGTCAGACTCGATGCGGTCGACACCGATGTGCGCCTCATCGCGGGGCGCACTGCAACGATCGTTGACCTCTCCTTCCAGGCACCTCCGCTCGGACGGCAGGAGCGCATACCTTGAAGCCGTCTTGGAGCGCCGCTCTGTGGCTCGGCTTGGCCGCATGCCTGCTGGCGTCGCCGGGGTGCCACATGGTCGGTCCCGACTATCGCGGTCCTCCGCCTGGGTCAGTGGTGAACGCTCCCACGGCGCAGGGGTCCTTCATCAATGCCTCGGGCCCCGAGTTTGTACCCGAGTCGGTCCCCGCTGCCTGGTGGCATTTGTATGACTCCGAAGTGCTCGACCAGCTTATCGCCCAGGCAATGGCTGCCAATACGGATCTGCGAGCGGCGCAAGCGAACCTCGAGCGCAGCGCGGCGTTTCTCGAGGAAGCCCGCACGCGCCGCCAACCCTCGGCGTCGATCAACTTCGATCCCAGCTATCAGCAGCTGTCGGCCGAGAGTTATCTTCATCCCGGCTCTGTAACGCCAACGGGTCTTTACGATACGGGTCTCTCGGTAAGCTACGAGATCGATCTTTTCGGGCGACTGCGTCGACTGGTCGAGGCTGCCAAGTCCGACGAGGAGGCGATCAAAGCCGCCTACGATCTCACCAAGATTACCGTCGCAGCAGAGACTGCGCGCGCCTATGCCATGGTCTGCAACACCGGCGAGGAACTCACGGTCGCGCGCCGCTCATTGCAGTTACAACTGCGAAGCGCGGCGGTCACGCAGCGTCTGCTCGAAGCCGGACGCGCGCCGGTGCTCGATTTTACCCGCTCCTCCGGCCTCGCCGCACAGCTTAAGGCGGCCATTCCCTCGCTCGAGGCAGAGCGCAGCGACGCACTCTACACGCTCGCCGCGCTGACCGGGCGGCCGCCCGCGGAGTATCCCCGCTCGGTTGAGTCCTGCATCGAAGCTCCCCGCCTGTACCAGCCGATTCCCGTGGGCGATGGAGCCGCGTTATTGCGCCGCCGGCCCGACGTGCGGGAGGCAGAACGTCGGCTGGCCGCGGCAACTGCACGCATTGGCGTTGCCACCGCGGACCTGTATCCGCGGGTCGCGCTCGGCTTGAGTGCCGGTTCGACCGGTACGCTGACCGACATTCTGAGCGGTCCCACCAATCGGTACGGAGTCGGAATCGGTATTCACTGGCAGGCCAACCAGTCCGTCACTCGCGCGCAGATTGCGGCGGCAGGGTCGACCGCAAGGGCTGCATTGGCTGTGTTCGACGGCGTCGTGTTGACCGCGCTGCGCGACACCGAGACTGCGTTGAGCACCTACGCCCGCGAGCGGCAGCGCGATCTCAACCTCGCCGAAGCACAATCCCGCGCACAGGAAGCGGAGCAGCAGGCCCAGCGGCTCTATAATGGCGGAAAGGTCGATTTCCTGGCGCTGCTCGATGCGCAGCGGACTCTGGCCTCGGCCGATGGGGCCTTGGCCGCTTCGCATGCGCAACTCGCCACCGATCAGATCGCCATCTTTCTCGCGCTTGGCGGTGGCTGGGAGTAGCGCCGCAGGACTGCGCAGCACGCCTCCCACCGCGCAATCAACACCACGATGATCGCGAGGGCGCGCCGTGACGACATCAGCCGCTCGATCTGATAACTGCGCGCCTCTCCATGCACGCACCACTCGCAGAAGTGCTCGCAGTTATTGTGCAAAATCCGATACCGCGCCTCACCCACGCGCGAGCGTGCGCGACGGACGATCTCCGCGCGCTCGAATGCGGGCGGCCGCCAGCGCGCCCAGACACCGCGGCCGCGGGCGAATTGCGCGAGCGACACCTCTTCCACCGGAGCGTGATAAAGGCCATAGGCGAGTCCTGCATAGTGCACGACCCGGCCATCGCCCACATAGATGCCATGGTGCAGGTAACCGCGCCGCGGCGAGATGATGTGCGCGCCAGGAAGTGGCTCCTCGTCCTCGAGCAGACGTCGGTCGAGGAAGCGCACGGCGGAGCGCTCAAGGCCCTCGACACTGCTGGCGAAGGCACTGGGTGATTTCCTTGATGGTTGCAAGCTTCGCACCAACGCCCTTCCCCTGGCTCCGATTTACTCTGCCACCTTGCCTGATCATTGCTCACCGCCCGCTCACCAACTCTCATTCGAGCTCCCCCGGACGCGACAAGATTATCGGTAGGTTAGCGGTGAGCCTTTGCATGAGAGCCTGTCCTCATCACCCGAAAAGGACACTCGGACATGGCGTCGATCACATCTATGGCCTGGGCAGTATTGAGACGCCACAACCTTGCGGCGGCGAGTGTGTGCTGCATGCTCGTTGCAGTTTGCATTACCTTGGCCGGCTGCGAGTGCGGCGTATTGGACCCGGCCGGGCCGGTGGGCGGCGCCGAGCGCATCATCATGCTCGATGCGCTCGCGATCATGCTTGCAATCGTCGTGCCGACGATTCTCTGTACGCTCGCTTTCGCGTGGTGGTATCGCGCCACGAATCGCCGCGCGCTCTACGCACCCCGCTGGGCGTACTCCGGCCGCCTCGAGCTTCTGGTGTGGTCAATCCCGGCGCTAATCGTCGTATTTCTCGGTGGTATCGCCTGGATCAGCTCTCATGACCTCGATCCCGCGAAGCGCTTGAGCGCGCGCGGCGAGCCGCTCGAGGTAGAAGTCGTGGCGCTTGATTGGAAATGGCTCTTCATCTATCCCGAGCAGCACGTTGCCAGTGTCAATCGTCTGGTCGCGCCGGTCGGCGTGCCGGTGCATTTTCGATTGACGTCGGCTTCCGTCATGAACGTATTTTTCGTACCGCGGCTCGGCAGTGAGATTTATGCCATGTACGGGATGACGACCGAACTTAATCTGCTGGCGGACCGCACGGGCACCTTTCATGGACTGGCCGCACACATCAATGGGGATGGCTTTTCGGACATGACGTTCGAAACGCAGGCGCTCTCCCCACAAGAATTCTCTCGATGGCTCGCCAACACGCAGGCGCAGGGGCCCGCGCTCGACGAGGCGGCATACCGCGGGTTGCTGCGCCAGTCTTCGAACATCGAGCCGTACACCTATCGGACCGTCGCGCCAAATTTGTTCCAGGCGATCGTCTCCCAGCAATTGCCGCCCGGCGAGGGGCCACGCACTGCGCAGGCGGACGCCGACACCGTCTCGCCAAAGGAGCACTGACATGTTCGGGAACTTGACGTGGGCAGCGATACCCTTCGATCAGCCGATTCCGCTTTATTCGGCGGCGGTCGTCGGCCTCATGGTCCTCGCCGTGCTCGCATGGGTGGTCATCAAAGGTCATGTGCCCTACCTTTGGCGCGAATGGATCACGAGCGTCGATCACAAGCGCATCGGTGCAATGTACTGCATGCTCGCCCTGCTGATGTTGCTGCGCGGCTTCATTGACGCCCTCATGATGCGATCCCAACAGGCGGTCGCCTTCCACGCGGCCGGATACCTGCCACCGGAGCACTACAATCAGATCTTCTCCGCCCACGGCACGATCATGATTTTCTTCGTGGCCATGCCCTTCATGATCGGATTGATCAACTACGTCATGCCGCTGCAATTGGGTGTACGCGATGTCGCCTTCCCGACCTTCAACTCGGTCGGCTTCTGGCTCACCGCGGCCGGTGCGCTGCTCGTGAACATTTCGCTGGTGGTGGGCGAGTTCTCCCGGGCGGGGTGGCTCCCCTATCCGCCGCTCTCGGAACTGCAGTATTCGCCGGGTGTCGGCATCGACTATTATCTTTGGGCGCTGGAGATATCCGGGGTCGGCACGCTCATCAGCGGCATCAACTTGGTGACCACGATCCTCAAGACCCGCGCCCCGGGCATGAGCTATGGGCGCATGCCGATTTTCTGCTGGACCGCGCTCGCCTCGAACCTCTTGATCGTCGCGGCGTTCCCGATCCTCACCGCCACGCTCGCCATGCTGCTGCTTGACCGTTATCTGGATTTTCACTTCTTTACCAATGCGGCGGGCGGCAATCCCATGATGTTCGTCAATCTCATCTGGGCGTGGGGGCATCCGGAGGTCTATATCCTAATCCTGCCGGCCTTCGGCGCCTTCTCCGAAATAGTCTCGACCTTCTCAGGCAAGCCGTTGTTCGGGTATCGCTCCATGGTGGTCGCCACCATGGCGATCTGCGTGCTCTCCTTCATGGTGTGGCTGCACCATTTCTTCACGATGGGCGCGGGTGCGGACGTGAATGGCATCTTTGGCATCATGAGCATGGTCATTGCCGTGCCGACCGGCGTGAAGGTCTTCAATTGGCTCTTCACCATGTACCGTGGGCGGGTGCGATTCAGCAACGCCATGCACTGGGCGGTCGGCTTCATGGTGACCTTTGTCATCGGCGGTATGACGGGGGTGCTGTTGGCAGTGCCGCCCGCGGACTTCGTGCTGCATAACTCGCTTTTCCTGGTGGCTCACTTCCACAACATGGTGATCGGCGGTGTGCTGTTCGGGGCCTTCGCCGCGTATGAATACTGGTTCCCAAAGGCTTTCGGTTTCAAGCTCCACGAGCGACTGGGCAAGGCCGCCTTCTGGTGCTGGTTCACGGGCTTCTATGTAGCCTTTGTTCCGCTCTACGCCGTCGGGCTCCTCGGAATGACGCGCCGACTGCAGCACTACGATCAGCCCGAGTGGCATCCCTGGCTCCTCGTCGCCGAAGCCGGAGCGCTCCTTATCCTCTGCGGCATTGCGCTGCAGGCGACACAACTCATTGTTTCCATCCGCTCGCGCCGCCGCCTGGCCGATTCGACGGGAGACGCTTGGGATGGGCGAACGCTCGAGTGGGCGACCCCGTCACCTCCGCCGCTCTTCAATTTTGCGGTAATGCCGAACGTCAAGGGCGAAGAACCGTACTGGGGGATGAAGCGCAAGGCCATCGAGGCAATGCAGTTAAGTGCCGAGCCGACTTACGAGACGATTGAGATACCGCGCAATTCACCGACCGGGTTCGTGACCGCGTTTTTTGCATTTGTCCTGGGGTTTGCGTTGATCTGGCACATCTGGTGGCTGGTCGTGCTGGCCCTCATCGGCGCCTATGTCACCTTCGTCGTGTTTGCCTGGCGCGATGAGTCCGAGAGCGTCATTCCGCGCGAGGAAGTCGCACGCATCGACCGTGCGAACCGCACCGCTCGCGCCCTGGCATTGACGGAGATGACCGCATGAGTACCCCGGACATCGCACTGCCACTATCCCCCTCGGTGCTCGGCGTTCCGAGTGTGCCGGGCGAGGCCACTGGGCGCGGCGAGGGCGGCCCGGCTCCGAAGCGCATCGTCGTCGGCTACGGATTCTGGATATTCCTGCTCTCCGACATCATCATGTTCTCGGCGTTCTTCGCCACCTATGCCGTGCTCGCCGGCGCAACGGCTGGGGGTCCTGGCGCCGCGCAACTCTTCGATCTTCGCAACGTTGAGATCGAAACCGCGTGTCTTTTGCTCTCGAGTTTCTCCTGTGGCATCGCCAGCCTTGCCGTCGAGCAGCGCTACGCGCGGCTTACGCAAGTGGCGCTGCTGGTAACCGGGCTGCTCGGCCTGGCTTTCCTGACCCTGGAAATTCGCGAGTTTGCCGGCCTCATCGCACAAGGCGCGGGGCCCTCGCGCAGCGCCTTTCTGTCTTCGTTTTTCGCCCTGGTCGGCTGCCACGGCGCCCACGTGAGCGCAGGACTTCTCTGGCTCGGTACGATGATGGCCCAGTTTTATGCCAAGGGCTTTCGCGCGGACATTTGCCGGCGCTATTTGTGCTTCAGCCTGTTCTGGCATGCGCTGGACATCATTTGGGTGGCCATTTTCACGTTTGTTTATCTGATCGGAGCAGGCACATGAACGATATTGCGTCGCAAAACTCCCGCGGCGGGTCGGGCGATCTGGCGCCGGGCCAGAGCCATGAGAGCCCGAAGAGCTTTGCGGCGGGCTTGGGGAGCTACCTCGTGGGGCTCGCCCTCGCCGTCGGCCTCACCCTCGCCTCCTTCTGGGCCGCTCAGACGCATCTCATCTATGGGCCGGGCGTCGTGGCTGCACTCGTCACCCTCGCCATTGCGCAGATGGGAATTCATCTGGTGTTCTTCCTGCACATCACGACGGCACCGGACAACACCAACAATGTGCTCGCGCTCGCCTTTGGGATTCTGATCGTATTCCTGGTCGTGACCGGATCGCTGTGGATCATGGCGCATATGGACCACATGTCCGTTCCGATGGATGAACTCATGCGCATGCAGCCATGAGGACTGCGTAGGCTTACTGGCGAGACCGACGCCCGCCCGAGCTGGGGCGTCTTGAGTCCTCCTCCGCCCCCAATGGAGTGGGTGGTTCGGACCGTCCGGGGCTTACCGTCTCAAAGCCGCCTGCGTAGTCTTTTTCAGCTATGCGTCGACTTTTTTCCACCTTTGCAAGCGGCCCACCGGGAGCGGCACTACTCCTCCTTCGAGCGGTGTTCGGCGCGAATTTGCTGATGCCCGCCATCCCCGCGCTGATGCATGCCAACGACATCGAGGCGACGCTCGATGGCGTTCTCTCCGGAGTTTTGGGCTTGCTTGTCCTCGGCGGACTATGGACACCAATCGCCGCGGGACTCGGCGCGGCTGTTGCGCTCGTTCATGGCTTCGCCCACACCACGGACGCGCGGTTGACGGTGCTGCTCGGGACCGTCGGCGTTGCGCTCGCGTTGCTGGGTCCTGGCGGCTGGTCCATTGATGCGCGGCTCTTCGGGTGGAAGCAGATCGAGATTCCCAACCGAAAGCCGCCGAAGACGCCACCCTTTTGAGTTGCCTTCCGCCCTCCAAATGAGGGCGACCCGACGCCCCCGCGACTAGGTCGGGCATCCCCTACGGAGTATCTCCTCAGTCCCATCATGGGCTATCGACGCGCGGTCACATTGATCCACAGTGGCATCAGACAGCCTGATTTTAAGATCTCCAAGAAGGAGTTGCCCATGTCGAGCCTCTGCATGCCGATCACTGAAGTCATGACTCCGAGCACGCTTCGTATTGAACCTCGGCCGCGGCTGTTCAGCGCCATGGACAAATCGTGTGCGAGTCCGATTCTCTGGGTGGGTGGCCCGCCGGGTTGCGGCAAGACTGCCGGTGTCGCGGGTTACCTCTCCGCGCGTGGACTCGCGAGCACGTGGTGCCGTCTCAGCGCGCCGTCGCGCACCGGCGCATTACCGACCCCGCTCACCCTCGGCGATCTCCTGACGCGCACGCCGAAGCCCGCGGTTCTCGTCATTGACGACTGCCATCAGATCGCTCCGGCCGCATTGTCCGCGATCGCCGCGGAAGCCGCACTCAATGTCTGTTCAGGCGTGCGCCTGATTCTGATTGGACGGGGAGAGGCGCCGGCACCCCTCGCCCCGCTGATTGTGAAAGGTCTCATCGCGGCACTCACTCCCTCGGACCTGCGCTTTTGCCTGGAGGAGATGAGTCAATGGGCTGCGCGGTTTGATTTGGATTCATTGGCGCTCGCACCCTGGCTTGGAAAGTGCGACGGCTGGGCGCTCGGCATCGCATGGGCCATCGACGGAATGCGGCGCGAGCCAAAGGATCCGCTGCAAGCCTACGAGACGGCCAAGCAGGAGGCATTCGCCTACTTTGCCGCTGAAGTGTTCGAGCGCGCGACGGCAAGCGAGCGACAGGTGCTGGTGTGCGCCGCGCTCGTGTCAAGGCCCTCCGCGCAGATCACTGAGGCCTTGAGTGGTCAATCCGATGCCCATGAGGTCCTTGCGCGCGTCGCCGCTCGAGACGGCTTCTTCATTCGTTCGGCTGGCATCCCGCGGGTTTATCAGTTCATGCCCTTGTTTCGCGAATTTCTGCTCGCGCGCATCGCCGACACGTTCACACCGGCTGAACTGCAGATGCTGGCCATGCGGGCGGGCGCGCTTCTGGAGAAAGATCCCGAACAGGACTGGCTCTGCGGCGGTGAGCTGCTCGAGGCCTATCGTGCGCTGCGCGAGGGGGACCGTGCGAGATGTCATGAGCTCCTGGGCACGGCGCTTACCGATGCTCACTATGTGCCCGAGGCCGTCCAGGTCTGTGCTGTGTTTCCACGAGCCGTGGCGCAGCTGTGCGCGGAGGCCCTCAGGGAGAATATAGCGCCGGAGTGCAGCCGCTGGCTGATCGAGCGGCATCGCCTGCCCGCGCCGGCGGGTGCGGGTCAGCACTGGCCTTGGCCCTACAAGGTGTATGTGCTCGGGCGTTTTCGCTTGCTCAAAGCCGACGCCCCGGTCCACTTCTCTCGACGCGCACCGCGTAAACCGTTGGAACTCCTGCAAGCTCTCATCGCCTTCGGCGCCACGGATGTCCCCGCGCGCGCACTGATCGATGCACTGTGGCCCGACTCCGAGGGCGATGCGGGGTATCACGCCCTGGAGAGCGCCCTGTACCGCCTTCGCCATCTCCTCGGGGCAGGCGATGCGGTGCGCATGACGAATTGCCGCTTGAGCTTGGACCGCAGCCGCTTCTGGGTCGACATGTGGGAGTTCGAGGAAGAATTGCACACCACTCGCCGCACGGAAGTGAACCCTCCGGATCGCGTGAGCCGCATCCGCCAGCTCTACGAAGGGCATTTCCTCGAGCACGAAGTCGAGACGCCCTGGGCGCTTAAGACCCGTCAGATCCTGCGCGACCGGTTTTTGCGCTACATGCGCGATGCGGCTCGCATGTATGAGAGCCGCCACCTGTGGCGGGAAGCCGCCACGGTGTACCAGTCGGGACTCGAGCTCGACTCTCTGAGCGAGGAGCTGTATCGCGGTCTCATGGTGTGTCACCGCGAACTCGGCGATCACAGCGAGGCCCTGCATGCGTATCGGCGTTGCCGCGAATTGCTGACGAAATTCTTGGGCGTACCTCCCAACGCGAAGACTCAGGCCGTTTACTTCAGCGTCCGCGAGCGAGCCGTTCCGACCGCGGTCGTGAGTGTGCAGTGAAACGCCGGCCTCCCGTCTCACGGCGCACGCAACCAGGCCTGCGGTGTGCTGCGGGGCGCGCTCGGATACTGCTGGTCGCCCTGGCAGCGGCCACGGTAAGCGGCTGCGCGCGGCGCGGCGCACCCTCATTCGCTTTCTTCGGCGCATTCTTCCCTGATTGGATGTTGCTGTCCGGCATCGGCATTCTGGCGGCCATCGGCACGCGGGTCGTACTCATCGCAACGGGCCTGACGGAGGTCATGCCGCTGCAACTGCTCGTCTGTGTGTCAGTAGGCCTGACGATTGCAACATTTACCTGGCTTCTCTGGTTCGGGACATGAGGACGGCGGGCGAGCACCGGTCGACACGCCGTGGCAGGATCCTCGCGCTCGCGCTCCTCGCACTCGCGGTCGCGGCGGCTTTCTACGCATCGCACCGCAGCGCGACGCATCCGACGACCGATGACGCGACGATCGACGCCGATGTGGTGCATATCGCCGCCGCGGTCGGCGGTCGCATCATTCAAATCGCCGTCGAGGAGAACAGCCGTGTCGCCAAAGGCGATCTGCTCTTTCAGATCGACCCCTTACCCTACCGCCTCGCGCTCGCGCAGGCCGAGGCCGATCTGGAGATTGCCCGGGGGGAACTCGACACCCGCAAACGGGTGCTCGCGACCGAGCGCTCGAACGCGGCCATCGCGGCGGACGAAGCTCGGCGCGCTCGCACCAATGGCGAGCTTGCCGCGCGCACCGTCGAGAGATTAGGGCCCCTCGCCGAGCGAGGCTTCGTGCCGACACAGCAATTCGATCAAGCTCAGGTCGCACAACATGACGCGGCGACCTCGCTCCGCCAAGCCGAGGAGCAGGAGGCCGCCGCTCACCGCGCGATCGGCACGGAAGCCGCCGCCGAGGCGCTCGTGCGCGCGCGTGAAGCGGCCGTGGCGATCGCGACGCGTGCGCTCGAGGACACGACGGTGCGCGCGCCCCACGACGGTCGCATCGTCGGCTTGTCGATCCGCTCCGGGGAAGTGGTGATCCCGGCGCAGGCGCTGTTCACGCTCATCGACACCGAAGTCTGGTACGCGGTGGCCAACTTTCGCGAGACCGAGCTCAAGGCCATCGCCGTCGGCGATTGCGCGACCACCTATTCCATGATCGAACGCGGACGCCCGCTCAAAGGCACCGTCGACGGGATCGGCTGGGGAGTATTCGACGAGGAGCGCATCAATCTACCGCGCTCGGTACCGTACGTCGAGCGTTCGCTCAATTGGGTACGGGTCGCGCAACGCTTTCCAGTCCGGATCCGGCTCGCCAATCCGCAACCTCAACTCGTGAGGCTCGGCGCAAGCGCGGTGGTCGAGATCAAGCACGGCCCCGCCTGCCCATGAGCGTGGCGCTGGAAACCTCGGGTGACCGCGGCGGCGCGCTCTTTGAGGTGGTCAATCTACTGCGGCCACGCCCCGGACGCTTGAGTTTCGCCGCACGGCTCGCGCTGATCTGTGCGCTCACCACCCTGGTCGTCGAGATCTATCAAACACCCGACCCGGCCCTGACCGTCTATATCGCCTTTTTTCTCAACAAGCCCGACCGAGCCGAGAGCCTGGTCCTGGACATTGCTCTCACGATTCTGATCACGGTCATTGTCGGACTCCTCATGCTACTGACGATGCTGGTCATCGATGCGCCGCTTTGGCGGGTTGCGGCGATGAGCGCGCTATCGGTCGGCGTCCTGACCCTGGCCTTCGCCAGCAAGTTACGCCCGTTGGCCGGAATCATTGTGCTGATCGTCGGCTATGGGCTCGATGTCATCGCGACACTTCAGTTCGGGGAACTCGCGACGCGCGCCGTATTGTACGTATGGCTCTTCATCGCCATTCCGGCGGGTGTATCGGTGGTCGTGAACCTGCTGCTGGCGCCACCGCCTCGCCGGCTGGCCGAGCGGGCACTCGCCGCGCGCCTGCGCGTGGCCGCCGCCATGCTGTGCGGACCCGATGAACGCACGCGCGACCGCTTCGCGGAACAGCTGCGCGAGGGGAGCGCCGAAATTATGGGCTGGCTGAAACTCGCGAGCGTGGAGAAGACCTCTGCGCCTCGCGACCTGGCGGCGCTTCGGCAAGCAACGGATTCCACCGCCGCCATCCTCGCGTGGGTGGATGTGGTGGACCGCCACCGCGCGGGACTCCTGGCGCGCCCACTTATTACGGAACTGGCCCAGACCCTCGAGGCCATGGCACAGATGCTCCGCCAGGGTCGCTATCCGCTCGAGATCATGCTCGATGCTCATCTCGGCGAAGCCCCGCTACCGGCCTACTCTGCCGAACTCTGGGCCGAGATGCGAAGCGTGCTGCACGGATTTGCGCAACCGCCTGCGGATGAGGCCTCGCCGGCGGCACCGGCCGCGCCGCACCCCGGATTCTTCATGCCGGATTTGTTCACCAACCCCGAGTACATCCGCCATGCGCTGAAGACCACCGGTGCGGCGATGCTGTGCTATGCGCTGTACTCGCTGCTCGACTGGCGCGGCATCCACACCTGTTTCATCACTTGCTATATCGTCTCGCTCGGCACCAGCGCGGAAACCATCGAGAAATTTGTCCTGCGCATTGCGGGCTGTCTCATCGGTGCCGCAGCGGGGCTTGCCGCGATCGTCTATGTGATCCCCTCTCTTACCTCCATCGAGTCGCTGCTCGCCGTGGTTTTCCTGGTCGCGCTCGCCTCTGCCTGGGTGGCGGCGGGCAGCGCGCGCATTTCCTATGCGGGGTTTCAAATTGCCTTCGCCTTTTTCCTTTGTGTCATCCAAGGTCCCTCCCCCGCCTTTGACCTCAGCATCGCGCGTGATCGCATCGTCGGCGTCCTGCTCGGCAATGTCATCGTCTACGTATTCTTTACGCGGCTATGGCCCGTCAGCGTGGCACAACGCATCGATCCGGCGATCGCCGCGGTGTTGCGCCGCCTAAGTGCCATGGCAACCGCAGCCTCTGCGACTCGGCGCTCTCTGGTTTCCGAAGTGCAGGGGTCGCTCGGAAACATCCAGCAGGATCTCGATCTGCTGCGATACGAACCGGCCTCGATCCGGCCCGCGCCAAGCTGGGTGCGTGCGCGCCGATGCGCCGCACAGGAGCTGGCGGCGCTGCAGGCGCCGTTGTCGTTGAGCGCGGGCCAAAACTCCGGTTCTGCAGGGAAGATCGGCCAGCGGCTTCAGCAGATCGCCGACTCCCTGTCCGAAACGCGGGGAGCATTCACGCCGAAGGCCAATCGTGCCGGCCTACACCAACCCCCGGCGCGCGGGCCGCTCGAGGACATGATCGACCTGCATGTGGCTCGGATTGTGGAGGCGCTGGCCCCCGATGCGCGAGCTCGGGGCATGGGGAGCGACGGGAGCGCTAGGCATGCGGTGGCGTAGCCGCAGCGGCGTCGCAGCGCTGGTCGCGATTCTGCCGGCCGTGCTCTCGGGATGCGCCACCTCGGCCATCGACATGGCACCCGACCGTCCGGATCATCCCTGGGTGCCCGCCACGACCGACACGGGCGAGATCATCCCAGGCGCCAAGGCGACGACAGCCGCCGGAAGCGCGTCGCCGGCTTATCTTCTGCCCGCGAATCCCGCGCTGGCGAGTGTCCCGACACCCCCGAACACCAACCCGGCGCACGCCTATTCACTCGCCGAACTGATTGACCTGGCGGAGTCGAACAATCTGCTGACCCGCACCGCCTGGAATAACGCCCGCGAAGCGGCCCTGGCGGCGGGCATCGCGCGAAGCGCCTACCTTCCTAAACTGACGGCGAGCGCCATCGGCGGCCACCAAAGCATCCACAATAACACCCCGGGCGCCGATTTGAGTGTCAATGGCGAGTCATCCGATGGGGTGGTGTCCGCCCTCTCCCTGCAATGGCTGCTATTCGATTTCGGCGAGCGCACGGCGATTCTCAACGCCGCCGAGCAGACCTCGGTGATCGCGAACATCGGATTTACGGCAGCGCATCAGCAGCTGATCCATCGCGTGAGCCTCGCCTACTTCGCTGAGCGGGCCGCCCATGCTCGTCTTGAGACCGCGGCGCGTTCTATTGAGAATGCCGAACAGGTACAATTCGCCGCCGAGGAGCGCCAAGCACACGGCATCGGTACCGTGGTCGAGGTCGCACAGGCGCGTCAGGCCTCGGCACAAGCGCAACTGCTCCGCGTTCAGGCCGAGGGCATTGCGCAGGACGCCTACCAGGCGTTGATCGCCGCCATCGGCATCTCGCCGTTGACTCATCTGCAGGTGGCGAGTCTCCCCGATCGCAAACTCACGAGCGCCGCCACCGATTCGGTCGAGCGCATCGTCGCGGGCGCTCTCGGCCGGCGGCCGGATGTGTTGGCCGCCTATGCGGCGATGCACGTTAGCGAGGAGAACGTACGCGCAACACGCGCCGAATTTCTGCCGAAACTCTTTCTGTCCGCCACCGGCGCGTATAACTCCGGACATCTGAACCTCACCGCAATTCCATCCGTCGGCCAAGGTTCCCCGGGAGCCGTCAATCTCACCGGCAATCAGTTCGACAGCACGGTATTTCTCGGCATCACAATCCCGATCTACGATGGAGGTTTGCGCAGGGCCATGCTGAGCCAAGCGCGCGCGAAGGCCGACAACGCCGGCCTCGCACTCACGCACACCCGCGAGGAAGCGGTGCGCGAGATTGTCGCGGCCCAGAACGCGGTCACGACGAGCCTGCATGCCTACACGGCCGCCACATCGCTCGTGTCGGCGGCTCGGACGACGTTTGAGGCGGCTCTGGCGGCGTATCGCAATGGCGTGGGATCGATCACGGACGCAACCGTCGCCGAGACAGGGCTCCTGCAGGCCACGAACACCTTGAGCGACGCCCACAGCGCTTCACTCGCTGCAGCCGCGACACTCGCCTTGGCCGTTGGGGAACTCGGCTCTGCTCCCGAATGATCAAGCACGGCCGCTATCAGTGAGTGCGCGGTGAGTAGCCAGGTGCTAGTGTCCTGGTAGCATGAGACTCGTGGCCCTTAAAATCTGCGGCAGCATCGCTCTACTGGTATTTCTGATGATGCTGGCCACCATCGCACGCCATCGTGTGCTAGGTCGCTCTCAGGGGCGCCGGTCCGCAGCTCTTGCCGACTACCTCTGGGCAACTATTCCCTGGTTGATGATCCTCTCATGCGCAATTCCGGCCGTACGGCAGATCACGGCGAGCCCTTCCGAGCCCCTTGAAAGGACGCACGCCATTCTCTCAAAGACGACAGAAGTGATCGATGAGCAGCAGCGCGAATAGTGATAGTAGGTAGGTGATGGAGTAGCGAAACAGGCGCATTGAGCGCTCCGAAGTCCATTGCACCTTGACCGCCCAGGCCCTCATCAGAAATCTGGCGTTCAGTAGGGTGGCGCCTGACAGATAAATGAGCCCCGTCATGCCGGTAAGACATGGCAGCGCCGTCGCCACGCAGAGCAAAATGCTGTATAGGAAGATTTGACTGCAGGTGAACTCTACTCCGTGGGTCACCGGAAGCATCGGGACACCCGCCTTGGCATACTCCGCGCGTCGTGCGATGGCGAGCGCCCAGAAATGCGGCGGGGTCCAAACAAAGACGATCAAGAAGAGGAGCAACGCATTGGCGTCGACGGTGTTTTGCAAGGCGGTCCAGCCCAGCAGCGGCGGTGCGGCACCGGCGGCGCCCCCGATCACGATGTTCTGGGGCGTCAGGTGCTTAAGGTAAGCGGTATAGAGCACCGAATAGCCAATGAGGGAAAGAAACGTGAGGACCGCCGTGAGGACGTTGACCCACAGGAGTAGCACCAGCATCGAGCCACATGCCAACACGCCTGCCAACAGGAGAGCGGCGCGCGGTGTGAGCCTTCCACTCGGCAACGGGCGCCGCCGTGTGCGCGTCATCGCCCGATCGATCCTGGAATCGATCACATGGTTAACGGTGGCCGCCGCGGCGGCTGCCATCCAAATGCCGGCACATGCGAGCAGTATGAGATCGAGCGGCGGTCGTCCGCGGCTGGCGAGCAACATTCCGGCGGCGGCGGTAAAGACAATCGCCGCGACCACCTTGGGTTTGGTGAGCTGCCAGTAGCTGCGCAAGTGGCTCCCGGCCGAGGTGGCCACGATAACCTCACCCACCCGCATGCTGAGCTCCTACGGCGTGCCCGGACAGTGGGCTTTACAGTCCGAGGATCGAAATCTTCGCGGTGGTCACTTCGGTGGGCCACAAGATGCTGGTGAGGCCGGTCGCCACGGCAATCTTCTGTGTTCCCTGCACCGTATAGGTGATGACCCCACCGCCAATCGCACCGCCGATCTTTCGGCCCCATAATTTCTCTCCGGTTGCGGCATCCAGCGCATAGAGATGTCCGCCCGCGTCACCGAAATAGACCACTCCCCCGGCCGTCGGGGTCATGCCGCTTTGCACGGGATAGTTGGTCTTCACTCTCCAGCGCCACACGCCGGTGTCCGCGTCGACGGCGTAAACCCAGCCGCCCCACTTGTGATAGGAATCCTCTCGTCCCCACACATCGAATGGATTGATCGTCGCCATGCCGCCCCAGGGCGTGCCGACGGGGGCGTCGATGAGCTGCTTATCGCTTTTCACTCTGACCGTATTGCACCAATCCACCTCTCCGATATAGACCAGGTTGGTGACAGGATCATAGGCAGGCCCGTTCCATTCGGCGCCACCACCCGAGCCTGGGCAGAAGTGCACCGATCGGGTGGTTGAGAATTTCTCCTCGGCATTCTCAATGCGCGTCACGGGCGTGCGATAGAGCATCGCCTTGCTGGCGAGATCAAAGCCATAGAGATGACCATCCTTGGGGGCGAGGGAGATGAGCCTTCTGCCACCGCTCGTCTCGATCAAGGAAGGCGCACTCGAGACGTCCCAGTCATGCCAGTCCACAGCAACCACTTTGATATGATCTCGATAGGCGCCGGTCTTGGCGTCCAGGATGACGAGCGAACCCGCATAAAGATTCTCCCCCTCGCGCAGGTGGGGCACAAAATCCGGCGCGGGATTCCCGCCGGGCACATAGAGAAGCCCGCTCGTCGGATCCAAGGTATAAGACGTCCAGGTTGCGCCGCCGCTGATCGGCGCGCCCGGTGCGTTCTGCCAGGACGAGGTGTTTAAGGGAGAGGCCCCTTGCGGCCCGCGGACTACATCCTCGGCGGTTCTTGGCACCAGGTAGAATTCCCAAACGATGTCGCCCGTCTTGGCATCGAGTGCGTACATGCGACCTTTCACACCTTTGGAGTCTCCGCCCGCCTGGCCGATAAATACCAGGCCGTTCCACGCGATCGGCGCGGCGGGAGCCGTTTCGCCGATCTCGGGATTGCCGATCGTCGTTGCCCAGAGTCGCCTGCCGGTCTTGAAGTCATACGCCAAAATTCGGGCGTCCTGGGTTCCCCGGAACAGGCGTCCATCCATATAGGCGGCGCCGCGATTGGCAAGCAAGGGGACTGCCGGCGTGTAGCTCTCGTGTGTGCGCCAGTTCTCTCGGCAGGTGGCCGGGTCGATGGAGAAGATATCGTACCCCGTCGTTGCTATCAGGGCGCCCTCGACCATGATCGGGCCAGTATTAAAGGCACTGTGAACACCCGTATCATAGGTACATAGCACTTTTAGATGGCCAACGTTGCCCGCGTTGATTTGGGCGAGCGCCGAGAAGCGATTGGAGGTCAAAGTCTTGTTATAGCTTGGCCAATCATCCCGCAGCACAGCCGGCGCAGCGAGCGGCAAAGGGGCCGCCGCCACAGTCGCGCTCGGGTTAAGCTCCGTCTCAAGCGTGCCGGTGGGAGCGTTCAAATAACGCACATAGTTGAGGATCAACCCAAGCTTCGGCAGCGTCGAGGTGGGATTCGTCATGAAATTGGATGCCAGTGAGAAGCCCACAATCACCACCACGGCCCCGCCCCAAAGGAGGCCCCGCTTGGTCCGCTTATTCATAAGCCATTCCGCCCGGCGCTGATCCGGTTTTGCATCCCAAGTGGAAGTGCCGCGCGGGTATCAACCCCCGTGGCTCGAGACTAAAGACAAGTCCATGCGCTTTGATCACGTGTCCTCCGCGTACTGGCTCAGATACAACTGCTCAGAAGTTGCACCTTATCGCCTGGGACCTCACGGTCAGCACACGTTTCTTAACACGCAGACAATTGCACAGCACCGCTGCCATGCATTCCGTTCTCCGGCGTTAGCCAATGCCGACAGGCCGCACCGCCCTCACAATCTGTGTGTCGGAAAAGATGGCTTGCAGCTGCTGGGGATTCCGGATGCTGCTCAGAACGCCAGATTCAAATGCACTCCATCGGCGGATAATTTCAATTTCAAGGCGAGACTTGTGCTGATCAGTCTTATCGCGACGTCGTGCTTTTGTAGGAGAAAGGCTGTTCTTCCCGCAGCGGGTCTAGTACCGGCCGCGGGGTCGCCAGTGAACCCCGAGAGCTTCCGGATGACGAGTAGTTCGGTCGCACCCCATTGGATGTTCGACGGCCCGTACACTAGGAGATCCGGTGAGGGCGGCGTATTGGCCTTACTCTCGCCGTGAATCGGCTCCGCGCCTCGGCTCGCCGAAATGACACCCGCGTTGGGGATACCCGTCCTGATCGACCCATGGTGCGGCGCGTCCGGGTCAAGCGGGGCGTGGTCCTGGGCGCAGGCGCCGCCGCCCAGTAAAGCGCATACCGTCAATGTAGCCATCCTGTCGGGCATGGCGTTGAACCCCTCCAACCGGAACCCTCGTCCTAATCGCGGCCAGTTACATCTTCTGCGTCGCGTCGGCGAAGATCAGACTACGCCCGGGATGCCCACAGATACCTCACCGATCAGGCGCGCCCTTTTGAGACAGAGCCCGTCTCAAGAAAATAGCCAGAGTCGCCGCGAGCGCTACTGCTCTTCGACCGTGGCGGTCGTGAAGAACGAGCCGACTTGCACCGTCTGCCCCAGGGCCAGCTGGGCATCACACTATCGACTATTGGGGGGGGTCAAAACTCGATGATTCCTCGCCTCAGCCCGATCATTGCGGCGTGGGTTCGGTCCTTGGCGGCGAGTTTCGACAGGATGTTTCGGACCTGACCCTTCACCGTGTCCTCGCTGATCGAGAGCCGTGCCGCAATCTCTTTGTTGCCGTTTCCGTCGGCAATCAGGCGCAAGACACGCACTTCAGCCGGGCTCAGTGCCTCGTCGGTGGCATGCTCGGCGACCTGGAAGGAGACCTTCGCGGACATAGATTTCTTACCAGCGTGTACGGCTCGAATGGTCGCGAGCAGCTCCCTATTTAGAGAGTCTTTTATCAGGTACGCCCGGGCACCTGCCTTGAGCGCGCGCAACGCCTGCACGTCGCCCTCATAGGTAGTGAGGACAACGATGCGTGCCTCGGGGAACTCGCCGAGAATCGCGCCGATGGCATCGAATCCACTCATCCGCGGCATCTGTAGATCCATCAGCGTCACATCCGGACGATGCAGACGAAACTGCTGGATAGCCTCACGCCCGTTGCCGGCTTCCGCGATCACCTTCATGTCCGCTTGTACGGCCAGTAGCCCCGCGATCCCCTCGGCGATCAGCGGATGATCATCGACGACCAGAACTCGGATTGGCATCGGGTCGCTGCTCATGTCTCGGTTCGCTCCGCGACTTCATATCGTCAGATCAGATCCCTCCGATTGCATGCCCTCCGTGGCTTTCATCCCGCTCGAAATCAAAAATCTATTCATGCACCATCGGTGAATTCGTAGAGAGTGAGTCCCGGGGGCCTCATCATCGAAGTGGACCTCATGGACGATGGAGGTTCACTCGCGCCTCATGACACCGCACTGCGCGGAATCGCCGCGGGCCCCTGGTGCAGGATTGCGTCTGCGCCCGCACTCGAAACCCTCGCCCGAGCGTCGGCGCTTGCCAGCGTGCCTTGAATGAAATGCGCGATTTCTACGACGGACTGAGTGGCATCTGGCACCAGCCCTGCATACAGCTGAAAGTCATGCCACATTCGTGGGTACTCGAAGTATTCGACGGAAACGCCGGCTCCCCTAAGGGCGGCCGCGAGGCGCTTTGAATCATTGCGCAGGATTTCTTCTGACGCCGCATGAATGAGGGTCCGCGGCAATCCATCAAGGCGCGCATAGAGTGGGGATATCAAGGGATGCTCGGCGGAGCGACATCCCCGATAGGCGGCGGCACCTGAGCTGAGCCATTCCTCATGCAGCAGTGGATCATTGGCAACGGGCGCAAGCTGCGTCTGCGTCAGGTCCGCCCATGGGGATATGAGCGCCGCGCAACCGGGTTGTGCCAGACCTTCGATGCGCAGTCGCAGGCACAGCGACAGCGCGAGACCGCCGCCCGCCGAATCGCCCGCGACCGCGATTTGCCCCGGCCGGTATCCCTGCTCGAGGATGCCGCGGTAACAGGCGATAGCATCCTCCATCGCCGCCGGAAACGGATGCTCGGGCGCAAGGCGATAGTCGGGAACAAAGACGGTCGCGCCAGTCAACTTCGCGAGGCGCCCGGTGATGCTTCGGTGACTCACCGGGGAGCCGATGATGAATGCTCCACCATGAAGGTATAAAACCGCCCACCGCGAGCTGTCGCGGGTGTTCAGGACGGTACGCACGATCTCCGTCGGAACTCCGCGGATATCGCAGCGGGCGAAGCACACACCACGTGGCCTGACGAGCGTTCGCGTGGCGAGGCTCGACCAGAGCCGTTGGGTTGCAATCGGTCGACTCGAGTGCAGCGCCGGTCTCAAGCAGGTCTTGACGGCGAGCCGCGCTACTTTGGTGATGATGGCTTCGTTCATGAATTCTCCCATCGACGAGTTGCTCAGACCGTGGCGGGGATCGGATCAGGCGAGATCGAGCCGCGCGTCTCGCCCGGGATCGGGGAAGCGGCGATCCGGGTCGTGAGCGCCTCGTAATTGATCCAATCGAACTCGCGGGTGAGGCGGCGATACACGAACGTGAGGCCGGACCAGTTGTTGACGATCTTGCCGCTGTCGCCGATGTACCAACTTTTGCAGCCCGCCGCCCACACGGTGCTGCGCAGTGCCTGTTGAAGCTTCTCATTGAAGCGGCTCTGGGTATCGCCTCGTAGATCGAACGAGATGCCGGGCGTGACGCGCATCCGCAGGACCGCTTGCTTGATGTACCGGATCTGGCTTTCCAGCATGTAGACGATGGAATTGTGACCGAGGTTCGTGTTCGGTCCGTAGAGCATGAAGAGGTTCGGGAATCCGCTCACGGTCATGCCGAGATAAGCCTCTGCCCCATCACGCCAGACGGCGTCCAGTCGAAGGCCCTGGCGTCCACGAACGTCCATCGGTGCGAGGAAGCCGGAAGCGGCGAATCCGGTGCCCAAAATGAGCGTGTCGATCTCGTGTTTGTTGCCGTCATCCGTGACAACGTAGTTTTCGCGCACCGCTTTGATGCCGCCTGTGACCACCTCCACGTTGGCCTTGGCTAGCGCGCGATAGTAGGTATTGTCGAAGAGGATGCGCTTGCAGCCGATGGGGTAGTCGGGGGTCAGCTTGCGGCGCAGCTCGGGATCCTTGATGACGAGGCGCAGATGCGCGGCCCAGAGGGCTCGGAGCGGCGCGAGCAGCGCCGAGTATTTCACCAGCCCGACACCGAGTGATTCGAACAGGGAATAGACCGCTCCCCGCACCAGTTTGCGCAGCAGCGGCACCTTGCGGTGCAGCCAGTGCTCGAGACGCGAGATCTTTCGGTCCGGCTTGGGCAGCACGTAGGGCGCGGTGCGCTGAAATAGGGTTAGTTTGGCCGCCTCGTCGGCCACGTGCGCCACGAACTGGATTGCGCTCGCGCCGGTGCCGACGACGCCGACGCGTCTCCCGCGTAGATCATGCGCATGATCCCAGCGCGAGGAATGAAACACCTTCCCGCCAAATGATTCGAGACCCGGGATCTTGGGATACGCCGGCCGATTGAGCTGGCCGGTGCCCGTGATCAGGGCTCGCGCGAGGAACACTTCGCCCTGGGAGGATTCGACTCTCCATAGCCCGGTATGTTCGTCGAATACGGCTCGCTGAACCTCGGTGTTGAGGCGCACGTAGCGCATCAACCCGTACTTGGCCACGCAATGCTGCTGGTAGCGATGAATGTGAGGCTGGCGGGAATAGAAGCGCGGCCAGTCAAAGCTCTGCTCGAATGAGAACGAGTAGAGCGGCGAGGGTACGTCGCAGGCCGCGCCCGGATAGGTGTTGTCGCGCCAGGTGCCACCGATCCGGTCGGATTTCTCCAGGACTAGGAAGTCCGTGATGCCGGCCTCCTGGAGCTTGATCGCCATGCCAATGCCACCGAAGCCGCTGCCGATGATCGCCGCCGTCAATGGCTCAATGTTGCGTTTCATCCTCGCCCCCTTTGGAGTTGGGTTGAGAACCGTCCACCGCTCGCGCCAGACCCCCGATTCGCCGTCGAATTCGCCTCTGGCGTGTAGGGCAGACCTTAGCCGCCCTCCACCGGCCAAAAAATCACGGAATTCCGTGAATCGCTCATGCACGGGTTCGCTCCCGGCCGGCCCCAAAGGATCGGAAGGAGGTCCGGCTGCAAATTGACAGCCTCCCGGCGCCGTCGCACCATCGCGAGAGCCCTCGCGGCCGATCACACAAAAGAGCGTCCGGTGCCGCCGACCCGAGTCCAGACGAGTCCCGCGAAAGGGCCCCATGCCGCCCGGTTCTCGCCGCCCAGAGGGGCGGTTGAAGCCGTCGACCGCACCGCCTTGATTGCGCGCATCGAGCAGAGCGACGCTCGAATCACGCTGCTCTGCGCTCCGGCGGGGTTCGGCAAGACCACCCTAATGCAGCAGCTCCGCCGGGTGCTGCAGTCGCACGGGATGGCCACGGTCTGGCTGCGCCTCGACAGCGGCGATGACGCCTTGGGACGATTCCTGCAATCCCTGATCGGGGCGATTCAGTTGGGACTGCCGCAGTTCATCCCCCTGGATTTCGCGAACACCCCTTTGGGTCCCGCAGGGTCCGCGCAGGGTCTCGCGGCGGATCTGCTCGATAGAATCTCGCTGTCGGAATTACCCGTCGCGCTTTTTCTCGATGAGCTGGAACTGATCAAGGCTGCCGAGACATGCGAGTTTCTGCGACGCCTGCTCGCCGACTTAGGGCCGCACCATCGGGTGGTGATGGGTTCCCGCACGCCCCCCCCTCTGTCACTCGGCAGGCTGCGCGCCCACAGGTTGCTCCTCGACCTGACACACACCGATCTGCGCTTTACCCCGGAGGAAACCACGTCGTTCCTGACGCGCCGGGAGATGCCCGTGGCCGCAGCGCTCGAATTGCACCGGCGCACCGAGGGTTGGCCGGCGGCCTTGCAGCTCACGGCGATAACCTTTGGCGCCAAGGGGAAAAGTGCTACCGAATGGCTGGAGCACTATTCCGGATCGACGGAGAGCGTCGCGGACTACTTGGCGCAGGAAGTCCTCGCCAGCCGTCCGCTTGTGCAGCGGCAATTTCTGCTGCACTCGAGCGTGCTCGGCGACTTTTGCGCTCCGATGTGCGATGCGGTGCTCTCCAGGGAGGATAGCGCCGCGATGATCGCGCAAGTCCTGCGCGACAACCTTCTCTTATCGTCGATCGACGTAGAGCAGGGCTGGTATCGATATCATCCGCTGTTCGCCGATTTTCTGCGCGCGCAGCTTGAGCGGGAGGCCCCGGGCGAAACGCAAACCCTGCATCATGCGGCGGCTCTTTGGGCGGCTGAGGAGGGTCTGACTCACGAGGCGGTAACCCATGCGCTCGCCGCGCAGGATCATGCGCTTGCCGCGAGCGTTTTCGAATCTTCGGCCTTGGGACTCGTGCGCTCGGGTCGAGTCGCGGAGGCCGCCCGGATCGTCGCCCAATTGCCGGATGCGGAGGTAATTCGCCGCCCCGCATTGCTTCGCGCCGGCGCATTCGCGGCCATATTCGCCCACCGCTATTCAGCCGCCACGCGATTCATCGAGCTGCTGCAGCGGGCCGCCGACACAGGGGAGCGGACAGCGGATGACGAACTCTTCGCGATGCACCTCATGCTCCTGGCGTGGACCGACCGGATCCCCGAGATGTACGAACGCGTCGGTCACAACCTCAAGGCATTCCGCCTCGATGCGTTCACTACGGGACTCGCGAGCAACGCAAGCGCCTTCTGCAATATCTCGCTCGGCCGCCACCTTGAGGCCGAGCGAGATATCGCACGAGCCCGGCAGGCTTGTGAGCCGATCCAAGCGCTCTACGTACTGAGTTACAGCGCGTGCTTCAGCGCGCAAATCGAGCTGATCCGAGGCAACACCGCCCAGGCGCGTCGCCTCCTCGAAACCGCCATGAACCGCTCCATCGCCGAGGGACAGCGGCACGGCAGCGCGGGCGCGGTCGTTGCGACTCACCTCGCTGAATTTCGCTATGAGGCCAACGAGCTTGATGCCTGCGAGGTTCTGGTCAATGACTATCTTCCCATTGTCGTCGAGACGGGCCTTCCGGATCATCTAATCTTGATGCACCGGCTAGGGGCGAGACTGCATTTTCACTTTGGACGCCCTGACGCTGGCTACGCGCTGCTCGCGAACCTCCATGAGATCGGGATCCAGCGCAGCATCGAGAGACTCCGTGCCGCATCGTGGTTGGAACGGGCCTATCTCGCGCTTCGTAGCAACGATCGGGAAGAGGCACGCCGTTCGCTCGCGCTCGGCGCGGATGCCTCGATCTGGGAGAGCTTCGGCCAATTCCAGCTCTACGCGAGCGACATTGAGGATCCTTTCATTGCTCGGGTCCGTCTGGAGCTCGTGCTCGGCAACGGTGAACAGACTGTGTCGCTGCTTCAGACCGCACTTGACGAGGCGGAAGCAGCCTGCCGCCAACGACGGGCGCTGCGTCTGCGCTTTCTGCTGGCGCAGCTGCTCGAAAATATGGGCCGGCGGAGCGAGGCGATCGAAGCATTCGACGGCGCCATAACCCGGGCAGGCGCCCTTGGCTTTGTACGGGGTCTGGTGGATGAGAATTGGTCAACCCGCTCGCTCCTCAAGCGTTCTTCGGCGGCGGGAGATGCGCGGACCGCAGCGCTGCTGCGCGAGCTCGACTCGCGTCGCGATCCGTCGGTGCCAGCGACAAGAAACGGGCCCGCTTCCGGCACACCGACGCTGATGTCTCGTCTCTCAAACCGGGAGGTGCAAGTACTGCGGCTTCTCGGCCGAGGGAAATCGAACAAGGTCATTGCGCGCGAGCTGTTCCTAAGCGAGAACACCATCGAGACCCACCTGCGGCGCATCTACGAGAAGCTCGGCACGCATAATCGCACCGAGGCTGCGGCGCTCGCTCGCGAAGCGGGAGCGATCTAGTCGGCGGCGGCCGCCCGGGCAAATCCGCACTTTTTTGCTGAAGGCTTGGATGAAGGCGAGCCATCGGCGCGTGGGTAAGCACTCAAAGCTTCACCTTGGTCGATGAACCGGACACACCGAAGGTATACAGGAATGGCTTTGGTTCGCTGACGTTCATGTCGGCAAACTTGATGAGCGACGGGCA
>Ga0335074_10000501_pt1 | contig 56113 bp, 41 predicted proteins | sample Lox_Sample_23_FD_206715 | JGI IMG/M metagenome (GOLD analysis project Ga0335074, IMG submission 206715) | Soil microbial communities from Loxahatchee National Wildlife Refuge, Florida, United States - Lox_Sample_2.3 | ecosystem: Environmental > Terrestrial > Soil > Wetlands | place: USA...
TACGACCGGCTCGCCGAGCTCATCGGCGAGCACCGCACCACGCTCGTGTTCGTCAACACGCGCCGGCTCGCCGAGCGCGTGGCGCGGCACCTCTCGGAGCGGGTGGGCGAGGCGCAGGTCGCCGCGCATCACGGCAGCCTCGCACGCGAACGGCGGCTCGACGCCGAGCAGCGCCTCAAGCGCGGCGAGCTCAAGGTGCTGGTGGCCACCGCATCGCTCGAGCTCGGCATCGATATCGGCGATGTGGATCTGGTGTGCCAGATCGGCTCGACGCGCTCCATCAACGCTTTCCTGCAGCGCGTCGGGCGCGCCGGTCATTCGGTCGGGGGCGTATCGAAGGGACGGCTCTTTCCGCTGTCGCGCGACGAGCTGGTCGAATGCGCGGCGCTCATCGATGCCGAGCGGCGCGGCGAGCTGGACAGTCTGCGCGTGCCGCAGAATCTGCTCGACGTATTGACCCAGCAGATCGCGGCCGAGGTGTCCGCGCGGGAATGGCCGGAAGATGGCCTGTTCGATCTGCTGCGCGGCGCCTACGGCTATCGCGAGCTGCGCCGCGAGGATTTCGAGCAGTGCGTCGGCATGCTGGCCGAGGGCTTCTCGACGCGGCGCGGACGCCATGGAGCGCTGATTCACCGCGACGCCGTGCACCACATGCTGCGCGCGCGCCGCGGCGGGCGCCTCACCGCGCTCACCTCCGGCGGGGCGATTCCCGACAACGCCGATTATCGAGTGGTTCTCGAGCCCGAGGCGCAGCCGGTCGGCACCGTGAACGAGGACTTCGCCGTCGAGAGCCTGCAAGGGGACGTGTTCCAGCTGGGCAACATGTCGTACCGGATCCTGCGCGTCGAGCGCGGCACGGTGCGGGTCGAGGATGCGCACGGGCAGCCGCCGACGATTCCCTTCTGGCTCGGCGAGGCGCCGGGACGGAGCGATGAGCTGTCGGCAGCCGTTTCGCGCCTGCGCGCAGAGATCGCGGCGCGCCTGGCCCAGAGCCCCGGCGCAGCCGCGCAATGGCTGATCGAGACGGTGGGCCTCGCCGGCGAGGCCGCGCATCAGCTGACCCAATACCTCGCGGCCGGGCGCGCCGCGCTCGGGGCGCTGCCGACCCTCGACACCATCGTCTTCGAGCGCTTCTTCGACGAGTCGGGCGGCATGCAGCTGGTGATCCATAGCTCCTACGGCAGCCGCGTGAACCGCGCCTGGGGACTCGCCCTGCGCAAGCGCTTCTGCCGCACGTTCAACTTCGAGCTGCAGGCTGCGGCGACCGAGGATCAGATCGTGCTCTCGCTCACGCAGGTGCACAGCTTCGAGCTTGCGCAAGTCGCCCAGTACCTGCGCGCAAGCACGGTACGCCACCTGCTGGTGCAGGCCCTGTGCGCCGCGCCGATGTTCGAGGTGCGCTGGCGATGGAATGCCGGCATAGCGCTCGCGCTGCCGCGCTTTCGCGGCGGCAAGAAGGTCCCCCCGCAGATCGCCCGCATGAATGCCCAGGATCTGCTGGCGTCGGTGTTTCCGGACCAGGTGGCGTGCGCCGAGAACCTGCCCGGCGAGATCGAGATACCCGATCATCCGCTGGTGCGCCAGACGATCCGCGATTGCCTGGAGGATGCGATGGACATCGAGGCGTTCGAGGAGCTGTTGCGCAGGCTCGAGCGCGGCGAAGTCCGCGCCGTTGCGTGCGACCTCACCGAGCCCTCGCCGCTCGCCCTCGAGGCGCTGAATGCGCGCCCGTACGCGTTTCTCGACGATGCCCCGCTCGAGGAGCGCCGCACGCAGGCCGTGATGAGCCGCCGCTGGATCGACCCTGCATCGGCCGCAGATCTGGGCAAGCTCGACGGCGAGGCGATTGCGCGGGTGCGCGAGGAGGCCTGGCCGGACGCGGCCACACCCGACGAGCTGCACGATGCGCTGCTCTGGCTCACGTTCCTGACACAGCCGGAGCTGGGCCGCAATCCCGCGTGGCCGGCTTTCGCGAGCGAGCTCGCGGCGCAGGGGCGCATCGCCGAGCTCAGGGACGGGGCGGGGCGGCCGATCTGGGTGGCGACCGAAAGGCGCGCGCTGTTCGAGCCGATAGCGCCCTCCTCGGAGGAGGCGCTTGCCGAGATCGTGCGCGGCCGGCTCGAGGGCTCAGGCCCGCTTCGCGCCTGCGCCCTGGCCGAATCGCTCGGGCTGCGGATCGAGCCGGTCAATACCGCGCTCGCGGCCCTCGAGGCACAGGGATTCGCGCTGCGCGGCGCGTTCACGCCGGGAGCCGCCGAGGAGGAGTGGTGCGAGCGGCGCCTGCTCGCGCGCATCCATCGCTACACCGTCAAGCGGCTGCGCGCCGAGATCGAGCCGGTGGCCGCGCGCGATTTCCTGCGCTTTCTGTTCGATTGGCAGCGCGTGCTTCCCGATGCGCGCATGCAAGGCTCCGATGCCGTGGCGGCCGTGCTCGCCCAGCTCGAGGGTTTCGAGTCCCCGGCAAGCGCCTGGGAGACCGATATCCTGCCCGCGCGCATCAGCGAGTACGAACCGGAATGGCTGGATGAGCATTGCCGCGCGGGCCGATTCGTCTGGACGCGTCTCGATCCGGTCGATCGCGAGCGACCCGGCGCATCGCCCGTGCGCTCGACGCCCATCACCCTGCTCGCACGGCGCAGCGTCAAGTCCTGGTCGTCGTTCACGCATGGACACGATCCGGAGCAGCTCTCCTCGCGCGCCCGCGCGGTCAAGGACTACATTCAATCGCACGGCGCATCGTTCTTCGATGAGATCGCCGACAGCGTCGGCATGCTGCCCGTGGAAACCGAGGAAGCCCTCGCCGAGCTGGTCGCGCTCGGCCTGGTGAATTCCGACAGCTTCGGCGGCCTGCGTGCGCTGCTGGTGCCGAGCAGCCAACGCGGCCGCGCGTCCGGCCGCGGCGGGCGCCGCAAGCGCCACATTGCCGTGTTCGCGATGGCCGATGCCGGCCGCTGGGCGCTGGTGCGCCGGCAGCCGCCGAGCCCTGGTCCCGACGCGGAAGCCGTGGAGCACGTCGTGAGAACGCTGCTGCGCCGCTGGGGCGTGATCTTCTGGAAGCTCATGGCGCGCGAAGCGGCGTGGCTGGCGCCCTGGCGCGACATCGTGAGCTGCTGCCGCAGGCTCGAGGCTCGCGGGGAGATCCGCGGCGGGCGATTCGTATCCGGCTTTTCGGGCGAGCAGTACGCCGCGCCCGAAGCGATAGCGCTGCTGCGCGAGGCGCGGCGCCGTCCCCACGGCGGCCGGCTGCTTTCCCTTTGCGGCGCCGATCCGCTCAATCTGGTCGGTATCCTGACGCCGGGCGCGCGCCTGCCATCGCTCGCCGGCAACCGCCTGCTGTATCGCGACGGGCTGCCGATCGCCGTCTTCGCGGGGGGTGCGATCGAGCTGCTGGAGCGGCTCGAGCCGCAGGACGAATGGGAGGCGCGCAACGCGCTGCTGCGGCGGCACGTACCGGCATCGCTCGCGCCGCTGGACGAGCCGGGGTGAGCGCGATCGTCTAGAATCCGCACCTGGCATAAGCGCTGAAGCTCGGAGATACCCCTCGATGAAGGCATCGATTCGCACGATTGCACTGCTCTCGCTGGCCTCGCTCGCCGCCGCCGCCGCGGCGGCACCCTCACCGCCCGGCGCGCCGGCGTGGGTGGAGGGTAGAAACTACGAGGTCGTTCTTCAGCCGCAGCCGACCGGGCTGCCGCCGGGCAAGGTGCTGGTGACGGAGGTCTTCTCCTATGCCTGTCCGGCCTGCAACCAGTTCCGTCCCTACATGCAGAAACTGGTCAAGACCCTGCCGCCCAACGCCGTGGTCAACTACGTGCCGGCAGCGTTCAATCCGGCCGAGGACTGGCCGATGTTCCAGCTCGCCTACGCGACCGCGAAGGCGCTCGGCGTCGCCGACCGGACGCACGAGGCGATGTTCGATGCGGTCTGGACCACCGGCGAGCTCGCCACGACGGACCCGGGAACCGGAGCCCTCAAGTCGAAGATGCCGACCATCGAGGATGCGGCGCGCTTCTACCAGAAGCAGGCGGGGGTGCCGGTGGCGACCTTCTTGAGCGCCTCCAAGTCATTCGGCGTCGACACCGAGGTGCGTCACGACGAGGACCTGATGAAGGCCTACGGCATCGATCGCACGCCCACGCTCATCGTCAACGGCAAGTACCGCGTGACCACGCAGAGCGCCGGCGGCCCCGAGCAGGTGGTCGATCTGGTGAAATTCCTGGTGGCCAAAGAGAGCAAGTAGCTTGTCCGCGCTCGCCGGGAACCTGAGCGAGTCGCTACTGCTGTGGGGAGTCCTGTTCAGCTCCATAGGGCTGGGATTCGCGATCTACGGCAAGCAGCAGCGCTCGGCCGTGCCGTTGCTGTGCGGAGTCGCTCTGATCATCTATCCCTACTTCATCCCCAACGTCGCCGCGCTGGTCGCGATCGGCGTGGTCCTGACCGGGATACCTTACTTCTTTCGCCGCTAGATGCCGTGCCCAAAGACGGCGCCGGCGGGCGGCTGCCGGCGAGCCCTGCGGAAACTTGTCGGCCGCCTGACGTTTCTTGGCGATGCTGATGGTTCTTTGCCCGCCCGCCGGTGCAAACTGCCCAACCACTCAGAGTCCAAATTGACCGGCAGGACGGATCATCCCTAGATGGAACAGGACACATCACTTGCCGCGCCGAGCGGCGGGCGCAGATGGTTGCGCTGGACGCTCATCGCTTGCGCGGCCGCGCTCGTGGTCGGCGTCATCGTCTATCAGTCGATGAGCTTCATCGCGCACCCGCCGCAGCGGCGCCGGCGCTTTCAGCAGGGCGGCGATCAGCCCGTGGGAGTGCAGCGCATCGGGCGCGGCGACATCCGCCTCTCGCTGCAGGCGCTCGGCGCGGTCACGCCGCTGGCGACGGTCACGGTGACCACCCAGATCAACGGACTGCTGATGAGCGTGGCGTTCAAGGAGGGACAGCTGGTCAGGAAAGGACAGCTCCTGGCGCAGATCGATCCGCGGCCCTATGAGGTGGCGCTGGAGCAGGACCAGGCGCAGCTGGCGCGCGATCAGGCCTCGCTCGAGCAGGCGCGCATGGACCTCAAGCGATACGCGACGCTCTCCGGGCAGCAGTCGATCGCCCGGCAGACGTATGAGGATCAGGTATGGACGGTCAAGCAGGATCAAGGGACCGTCGATTACGACAAGGCGCAGATCAAGGCGCAGCAGCTCAATCTGACCTACTGCCGCATCGTTGCTCCGACCGACGGGCGCGTGGGATTGCGGCAGGTGGACCCGGGCAATTACGTGCAGACCGGCTCGACCTCGGGCATCGTCGTGCTCACCGCGCTCAAGCCGACCACGGTCGAGTTCGCCGTGCCCGAGGACAGCCTGCCGCAAATCATGCAACGCGTGCATTCGGGGGCGGCGCTGCCGGTGACTGCCTTCGATCGGGCCAACGTGACCGAGCTCGCGACGGGGCAGCTGGCGGCGGTGGATACCCAGGTGAACTCCACCACCGGCACGGTGATGCTGCGCGCGAACTTCGAGAACGCCGACGAGCGCCTCTATCCCAGCCAGTTCGTCAACGTGGTGCTGCTGCTCGACACGCTCAAGGACGTGGTACGCGTGCCGGTGGGTGCCGTGCAGCGCGGAGCGCCCGGCAGCTACGTGTACCTGGTGGATTCCAACGACACCGTGTCGGTGCACACGGTCGCGCTCGGGGCGCAGGACGGTGATTTCTACGCGGTCGAGTCGGGCCTGTCGCCCGGCGATGTGGTGGTCACCGACGGGGCGGACCGCCTGCGGGACGGGGCCAAGGTGAGCATCCCCGACAAGTCGGCGCCCGCGGCGCCGAAGGAAGGCAGGAGGCACTGGCAGGGCGACGGCACTCACGCGGGCGGCCATGGAAACGGCACGCATCATCACCGCCCGCCGGGCGATCGGAGCGCCCCGAATCCGCCGCCGCACGACGCCGCGCCGCGCAGCGCCCCGGGCCCCGCGCCCTAGCGCGATGAATCCGTCCCGGCTGTTCATCAATCTGCCGGTCGCGACCTCGCTGCTCATGGTCGCGATCCTGCTGTCGGGATTGTTCGCATTCAAGTTCCTGCCGCTCTCCTCGCTCCCGGAAGTGGACTATCCGACCATCCAGGTGCAGACCTTCTATCCGGGCGCGAGCCCGGAGGTCATGACCTCCTCGGTCACGGCGCCGCTCGAGCGGCAGTTCGGTCAGATGCCCGGGCTCAATCAGATGACCTCGGCGAGCTCGGGCGGGGCATCGGTCATCACCCTGCAGTTCAGCCTCGATCTCGGTCTCGATGTGGCCGAGCAGGAAGTACAGGCGGCGATCAACGCGGCCGGCAACGTGCTGCCGAACGATCTGCCGACGCCGCCGACCTATGCCAAGTTCAATCCCGCCGATGCGCCCATCATGACCCTGGCGGTCACCTCCCGCACGCTCAGTCTCATCGACGTCGAGGATCTGAGCTTCACACGGCTCGCGCAGAAGATCAGCCAGCTCCCGGGCGTCGGCGTGGTGAGCATCTCGGGCGGTCAGCGCCCCGCTGTGCGCATTCAGTTCAACCCGCGGGCGCTCGCCAAGTACGGGCTCAACATCGACGATCTGCGCACCACCATCAGCAACGCGAACGGCAATTCGCCCAAGGGCAGCTTCGACGGGCCGTCGCAGTCCTCCTCGCTCAACGCCAACGATCAGATCACCGGCATCCAGGGCTATCGGGACATCATCGTCGCCTACAGCAACGGCTCGCCCGTGCACATGTCGGACGTGGCCAACGTGGTGATGGCGCCGGAGAATACCAAGCTCGGCGCCTGGGCGAACGGCATACCCTCGCTCATCCTCAACATTCAGCGCCAGCCCGGCGCCAACGTGATCCAGGTGGCCGATGCGGTGAAGCGGCTGCTGCCGCGGGTGAGGGCGGACATGCCGCCGGCCCTGGACATCACCATGCTGAGCGACCGAACCGAGACCATCCGCGCTTCGGTGGCGGACGTGGAGTTCGAGCTCATTCTCGCCGTGGTGCTGGTGGTGCTGGTGATCTTCGTGTTCCTGCGCAACGCGCCGGCCACCTTGATTCCGAGCCTCTCGGTGCCCTTGTCGCTGGTCGGCACGTTCGGCGCGATGTACCTGTTGGGCTACAGCCTGGACAATCTCTCCCTCATGGCGCTCACCATCTCGACCGGTTTCGTGGTCGACGATGCCATCGTGATGATCGAGAACATCGCCCGCTACATCGAGAGCGGTGATGCGCCGCTCAGCGCCGCGCTCAAGGGCTCGCAGCAGATCGGCTTCACCATCATCTCGCTCACGGTGTCGCTGATCGCGGCCCTGATACCGCTCCTGTTCATGGGGGAGATCGTCGGCCGGCTGTTCCACGAGTTCGCGATCACGCTCGCCGTGACCATCGTCATCTCGGCGGCCGTATCGCTCACCCTGGTGCCGATGCTGTGCGCGCGGCTGCTGCACCAGCGCCCGCCGGCCACGCGCGGCGCCTGGGATCTGCGCGCCGAGCGGGGATTTCAGTGGATCATCGGCAAGTACGCGCGCGCCCTCGACTGGGTGCTCGACCACCAGCCCCTCACGCTGGTGGTGGCGGGCCTCACGCTGGTGGTGACGCTGCTCCTGTACGTGTTCATACCCAAGGGCTTCTTCCCGGTGCAGGACACCGGGGAGATTCAGGGCATCTCGGAGGCGGCCCAGAGCATCTCGTATGCGGCCATGGCCGAGCGCCAGCAGGCGCTTGCGGCCGCGATTCTCAGGGATCCGGACGTGCAATCGCTGAGCTCGTTCATCGGCGTCGACGGCACCAACTCGACCTTGAACAGCGGCCGCTTCCTCATCAATCTCAAGCCGCACGATGAGCGCCGCTCGAGCGCGAGCGAGATCATCCGCCGGCTCGAGCGCGAGACGCACGAGGTGGTCGGCATCACGCTGTACATGCAGCCGCTGCAGGACATCACCATCGACTCGGCGGTGAGCCGCACGCAATACCAGTTCGTGGTCGAGAGCACCGACAACAACGACTTCGCGACCTGGATCCCGCCGCTGCTGCAGAAGCTGAGCGAGCTTCCCGAGCTCGCCGACGTTGCGAGCGACTTGGAGCAGCAAGGGACGGCCACCGACCTGGTGATCGACCGCGCCACCGCCGCGCGCTTCGGCATCACGCCTGCGACCGTGGACAACGTGCTGTACGACTCGTTCGGGCAGCGCATCGTTTCGACCATCTACTCGCAATCGAACCAGTATCGCGTCATCCTGGAGGCCGATCCATCCGTTCAGCGCTCGCTCGCCGGTTTGTCGGAGCTGTATCTGCCCTCGTCGCTCTCCTCGAGCAACGGTCAGGTACCGCTGTCGGCGATCGTGCACGTGAACCAGCGCGCCGGACCGCTGCAGATCACCCACCTCGGACAGTTCCCCGCCAGCACCATCTCGTTCAATCTGGCGCCCGGTGCCTCGCTCGGCGCCGCCGTCGATGCGATCCGCAGGGCGGAACAGGACATCAAGCTCCCGGGCAAGTTCGTGACCGCGTTTCAGGGTACCGCAGCCGCTTTCCAGCACGTGCTCAGCAATCAGGCGCTGCTCCTGGCCGCCTCCGTGATCACCATGTACATCGTGCTCGGCGTGCTCTACGAGAGCTTCATTCATCCCATCACGATCCTCTCGACGCTGCCTTCGGCGGGCATCGGCGCGATGCTGGCGCTCATCCTGGCGGGGCACGACCTCGACGTGCTCGGCATCATCGGCATCATCCTGCTGATCGGCATCGTCAAGAAGAACGCCATCATGATGATCGACTTCGCGCTCGATGCGCAGCGCAAGGGGGGGCTGGAGCCGCGCGCGGCGATCACGCAGGCATCGCTGCTGCGATTTCGGCCCATCCTGATGACGACGATGGCGGCGCTGCTCGGCGCGTTGCCCCTGATGCTGAGCTACGGGGCGGGATCGGAGCTGCGCCGGCCGCTCGGCATCGCGATCGTCGGCGGTCTGATCATGAGCCAGCTGCTCACGCTGTTCACGACACCGGTGATCTATCTCGCCTTCGACCGGGTGTCGGTGCGCTTGCGGCGCCGCCTGCGCAAGGCCGATCTCGGGGCGGGGCCGCCCGCAGGCGGCGGGGAAGCGGGTCCGGCCCCGATATGAACCTGTCGCGCCCCTTCATCGAGCGGCCGGTGGCCACCACGCTCCTGACGGCGGGCATCGCGCTCGCCGGTGCGCTCGCCTACCTGCACTTGCCCGTCTCGCCGCTGCCGCAGGTCGACTATCCGACCATTTCCGTGTCGGCCTCGCTGCCGGGCGCGGATCCGGAGACGGTCTCGACCAGCGTCGCCGAGCCCCTGGAGCGCTATCTCGGGGAGATCGCCGACGTCACGGAGATCACTTCACAGAGCTCGACCGGCGGGACGCGGATCACGCTGCAGTTCGATCTGGACCGCGACATCAACGGTGCGGCGCGCGATGTGCAAGCGGCGATCAACGCCGCTGCCGCCGACGTCTCGACCAGCCTGTCGAGCAATCCGACCTACCGCAAGGTGAATCCCGCGGATGCGCCGCTCATGATCCTCGCGCTCACCTCCAGGACCTTGACGCGGGGCCAGCTGTACGATGCCGCGAGCAACGTGCTGCAGCAGCGGCTCTCGCAGCTCGACGGCATCGGTCAGGTATCGATCGGCGGCGCGACGCTGCCGGCGGTGCGCGTGGAGCTCAACCCCACCGCCATGTTCCGCTACGGCATCGGGCTCGAGGACGTGCGTGCGGCGCTCGCGTCGGCGAATGCCAACAGTCCGAAGGGCGCCATCGAGGAGGGCGGTCGGCGCTTCCAGCTCTATACCAACGACCAGGCGAGCCATGCGAGCGAGTACCGGCCGCTGGTCATCGCCTACCGCAACGGCTCCGCCGTGCGCCTGTCGGACGTGGCCGACGTCGAGGACTCGGTGCAGGATCTGCGCAACGAGGGACGCGCCAACGGGGAACCCGCGGTGCTCGTCATCCTGTCGCGCCAGCCCGGCGCCAACATCATCGACACCGTCGATCAGGTGAAGGCGGAGCTTCCGCAGCTCGAGGCCTCGCTGCCGAGCGACGTGAACCTCAGCATCGTCTCGGATCGCAGCGCGACCATCCGCGCATCGCTGCGCGATACCAAGTGGACGCTGTTGCTGGCGGTCGCCCTGGTGACCTTCGTGGTGTTCCTGACGCTCGGCGATGTGCGCGCGGCGCTGGTTCCCGCGGTGGTCGTGCCCATCTCCCTGATCGGCACGTTCAGCGGCATGTACCTGCTGGGCTTCAGCCTGGACAACCTCTCGCTCATGGCGCTCACCATCGCCACCGGCTTCGTGGTCGACGACGCGATCGTGGTGCTCGAGAACATCTCGCGGCACGTGGAGAACGGGATGCCGCGGCGCGAGGCCGCCCTGCGCGGGGCCCGGGAGGTCGGCTTCACGGTGGTCTCGATCAGCGTCTCGCTGGTCGCGGTATTCATTCCCATCCTGCTCATGGGCGGAATCATCGGGCGGCTGTTCCGGGAGTTCACCGCGACCTTGTCGCTCGCCATCGCGATCTCGATGGTGATATCCCTGACCACGACACCCATGATGTGCGCCCTGATGCTGCGCCCGCCGGCGCGGGCGGCGGGCCGTGCGCCGCGGCGCAGCTTCATGAGCCGCTCGCTCGTCTGGTACGAGCGCACGCTCGCCTGGTCGCTCGAGCACGGCCGGCTGGTGATGTTCGCGCTGGCCGTGACGGTCGCGCTCAACGTGCTCTTGTTCACCGTCATTCCGAAGGGCTTCTTTCCGCAGGAGGACACGGGCCTCATCACCGGCGGCATCGTCGCGGATCAGAGCATCTCATTCCAGCTGATGAAGGACAAGCTGGTGCAATTGATGGGCATCGTGCAGGCCGATCCGGCGGTGCAAAGCATCGCCGGGTTCACCGGGGCGGGCAGCGGGGGCGGCGCCTCGCAGGCCAATTTCGGCTATGTCTACGTGCTGCTCAAGCCGCTCTCCGTGCGCAAGATTTCCTCCGACGAGGTCGTCGCCCGGCTGCGCGACAAGCTCGCGCAGGTGCCCGGCGCGCGGCTGTTCCTGCAGACGGTGCAGGATATCCGCGTCGGCGGACGGCAGGCGAACGCCGAATATCAGTTCACGCTGCAGGCGGACAAGATCTCCGATCTGTACGAGTGGGGCCCGAAGCTGGTCGCCGCGCTCGAGCAGAGCCCGGTGGTCGCGGACGTGAACTCCGACCAGCAGCAGAAGGGACTGCAGACCGACGTGAGCTACGACCGCGCGACCGCCGCGCGCCTCGGCGTGACGGTGAGCGAGCTCGACGCCACCCTGTACGATGCCTTCGGCCAGCGGCAGGTCTCCACCATCTTCAACGCCTTGAATCAGTATCACGTGATCATGGAGGTTGCGCCGCGCTACTGGCAGAGCCCGCAATCCTTGAGCGACATCTACGTGAGCACCTCGGGAGGCGCGGCCACCGGGACACAGAACACGAACCTCTCGACCGTGGGGGGCGGGACCACGTCCTCGACCGCGGTCGGCGGCAGCGGCAGCGGCGGCGCGGTGCCGGCCGCAGGCAGCGGCGCGAGCGGCACTGCGGTCGGCGGCATCGGCAGCGGGGTCGGCGGCAGCGCCGCCGCGGCGAGCAACTCGGTCCAGAATGCATTGACCAATGCCATCGCCAACACCGGCCGCGGCGCGGTGTCGAGCGGCGCCGCAGTGAGCGCCAAGGTCGAGACCATGGTGCCGCTTGCCGCCGTCTCGAGTCACGCCGCGGGAACGACGCGGCTTTCGGTCAATCACCACGGGCTGTTCGCATCGACCACCATCTCATTCAATCTCGAGCCCGGCATGTCGCTGAGCGATGCCACGCAAGCGGTGACCCGCGCCATGGAGGAGATTCACATGCCGACGTCCGTGCACGGCATATTCGCCGGTACCGCGGCCACCTTCCAGCAGTCGCTCGTCAGCGAGCTGGTGCTCATTGCGGCGGCGCTGCTCGCGGTCTACATCGTGCTCGGTGTGCTCTACGAGAGCTACGTGCACCCGATCACCATCATCTCCACCTTGCCCTCGGCGGGAGTGGGCGCCGTGCTCGCGCTGATGGTTTCGCATACCGAGTTCAGCATCATCGCCATGATCGGCGTCATCCTGCTGATCGGCATCGTCAAGAAGAACGCCATCATGATGATCGACTTCGCCATCCACGCCGAGCGCACCCTGGGGCTCGCACCGCGCGAGGCCATATACCAGGCATGCCTGCTGCGATTTCGTCCCATCATGATGACCACCCTCGCGGCGCTGCTCGGAGCCGTGCCGCTCGCGGCGAGCTACGGCAACGGCGCCGAGCTGCGCCGGCCCCTCGGCATCTCCATCGTCGGCGGGCTGATCATGAGCCAGATGCTGACCCTGTACACGACGCCGGTGCTGTACGTCTATCTCGACCGGTTTCAAACCTGGCTCAAGGCACGCTGGCCGCGGCGCTGGTCGGATGCCGAGGCGGCGCAGGTGAGCCCATGAGGCGCCTCGCCTGCCCGCGCGCCGCCGGCGTGCGGCGCACGGCGGCCCTCGCCGCAGCGCTCCTGGCGGGCTGCGCGGTCGGACCGAACTATCACCGTCCCCCCGCGCCGGTACCCGAGGCCTACAAGGAGACGCCGCCGGGATGGAAGCTCGGCAGCCCGCAGGATGCCCTCGATCGGGGAGAGTGGTGGCACATCTTCGCCGACCCGGAGCTGGATGGCCTCGAGGGCCAGGTCGACATCTCCAACCAGAACGTGAAGCAGTACGAGGCGCAATACCGCGAGGCGGCGGCGCTGCTGAGGGAGGCCGAGGCACAGCTGTTTCCGGTGATGAGCGCGAGCTTCGGCGGCCAGCGCGGCGGGGGCGGCGGCGGCACCGCCGCGGTCTCGAGCGCGGTGGGAAGCGGCACCGGCGGCTCCACGCACACCGAGTTCACGCTGGAAGGCGTGCTCACCTGGCAGCCCGACATCTGGGGCACCATCCGCCGCCAGGTCGAGAGCCGCAAGGCCGGCGTGCAGGTGAGCGAGGCGAACCTGGCGAGCGCGCGGCTGTCCGCGCAGGCCACGCTCGCGACGGACTACTTCGATCTGCGCGCCACCGATTCGCTGCGCACGCTCCTCACCCGGGCCGCCGGGCTCGATCAGCGCGCCCTCGAGATCGCGCAGAACCAGCTCCGCTCCGGCACGGCCACCAGCGGCGACGTCGCAGCGGCGCGGTCCGCGCTCGAGGCAACGCAGGCACAGCTCATCGGCGTCGAGCAGCAGCGCGGGACCTACGAGCACGCCATCGCCATGCTCAGCGGGCACCTTCCCTCCGAGGTGAGCATCGCCGCGGCGCCACTCAAGGCGACCGTGCCGCAGGTGCCGCTCACGCTGCCCTCGCAGCTGCTCGAGCGCAACCCGGCCATCGCCGCCGCGGAGCGCCAGATGAAGCAGGAGAATGCCCTCATCGGCGTGGCGATCGGCGCGTACTTTCCGACCATCAGCTTGAGCGCGCTCGGCGGCTACGCGGGCAATCCGCTGTCGACGCTGATCCACGCGGGCAATCGCATCTGGTCCGTCGGCGGGACGGCGAGCGATACGCTGCTGCAGGGCGGGGAGCAAGTGGCGGCGGTGGCGCAAGCGCGCGCCACCTACGATCAGTACGTGGCGAGCTACCGCCAGACCGTGCTCTCCACGTTCCAGTCGGTGGAGGACCAGCTGCTCGCGCTGCGCGTGCTCGAGCGGGAGGCCGCGGTCGAGCAGAAGGCGGTCGGCGATGCGCAGACGGCCGTGAACGTCGCGCTCAATCAGTTCAATGCCGGCACGGTGAGCTACACTACCGTCATCACCGACATTCAATCGCTGATCGCGGACCAGCAGGCGCTCCTCACCATCCAGCAAAATCAGCTGGTGGCGGTCGTCTCGCTGATCGAGGCGCTCGGCGGCGGCTGGGATGCCTCGCGCCTCTGATCGGCGGCTTGGCTTGGACAAGGGGCCGTGCATGGCATCGAAGACCGTTGCGATTCTCGAGACCCGGACCGGCGCCCATCTGGCCGAGTTGATCGCGCGTTGCGGTGCGCTGCCCATGCACGCCCCCGCGCTCGAGGAGATCCCCGACGTCGATCCGGGAGCGCTCGGCGCGCTGCTCGAGGAATGGAGCGTGCAGCCCTTTCACCTGGCGATCTTTCAGACCGGGGTGGGCACGCGCGCGCTGTTTCAAGCCACCGACGCACTCGGATCGACCCCCAAGCTCGAGCGACTGCTCGAGGCGGCGATCATCGTCGTGCGCGGCCCGAAGCCCACGGGAGAGCTCGGCGCGCGCGGTGTGCGCATCGACATCCGCGCCGCCTCGCCCTTCACCACCGAGGCCGTGCTCGCGGCGATCGCGTCCATCGGGCTGGCGGGGCGCCGCGTGCTGGTGCAGCGCTACGGGGAGACGAATCGGCGGCTGCGCGAGTCGCTCGAGGCGCGCGGCGCCGCGGTGCGGGAGATCGCCACCTATCGCTGGGCGTTGCCGCGGGACATCGCGCCGCTCGAGCGGATGATCGAGGCACTGGCGGCGTCGAGCCTGGATGCCGTGGTGTTCACCAGCGCGGTGCAGGTGCAGAACCTGTTCGCCGTCGCCGCCGGCATGGGGCGCGCCGCCGACCTGCCGCGGCTCCTGAACCGCGGCATCGTCGCCTCGATCGGTCCGGTGTGCTCGCGCGCGCTCAGAGAGCGCGGCATCGCGCCGACGTTCGAGGCCGACCCGCCGAAGCTCGGTCCGCTGGTCGCCGGGCTCAAGCGCGCGCTCGCGGGCTAGGCTAGGGAGTCCAACGGTAGACGACGCCGCGGTAGGGCGCCTTGAATTGCTCGAAGACCCCGGTGATGAACAGCGTGCGCGCTCCGTCGGGTCCGAAGTTCACGTTGGTGACATAGGGTGTCGGCACCTTGACGATGCGCACGAGCTTCTTGCCCGCGTCGACGACCAGCACCCGCCCCGAGCCGTTCTGCGCGATGTAGTAGTTGCCGTCCGGGCCGAGCTTCAGCCCGTCGGGGCCGTTGTAGGCATCCTCGTGGGGCGTGGGCTCGGCGAGATCCGCGAGCCGTGCCCACACGGTGCGCGGGCCGAGCCCGCCGTCCGGCAGCACGGGAAATGACAGGATGCGCGCGGCGAGATCCTCCGCCACCAGCAGATGCTTGCCGTCCTTCGACAGCGTGAGCCCGTTCGAATAATGGATGGTGTCGGCCACCTGGACGAGGCGAGTCCCATCCGCGCTCAAGTGCAGCACCGCACCGCTGATCGGCGCGTTGATGTCGTACACCCCGGAGGCCGAGAAGTACACGCCGCCCGAGCCGTCGGCGGCAAAATCGTTCGGGCCGACGAAGGACTTCCCGGACTGGTCCCTGTCGATGGTGCGCACCAGGCGGCCCTGGGCATCCAGCTCGACCACGCTGTTGGCGTCGTAGCAGGCAACGAGCAGATGATCGCGCCGATATTCGATGAGGCCCGACGGACCGCAATGCTCGCCGCGCCAGAAGATGCCGATGCGCCGGCCGTCCCACACCTTCACGCCCGGACCGGCATACTCGACGTAGAAGAGCTTGCCATCCCGCCACAGCGGGCCCTCGGGATAGACGGCGTGCGGATCGATCACATCGAGCCCCGCGAATGCCACGCCCGCGGTCGCCATCAGGCACGCGGCGAGAGACATGGCCTGGATCGAGCGGGTCATCGGCTGCATGCCGCCATTGTATTGCAGCGCCGGCAGGTTTGTCCGGCCTCGTCCGACAGCGCGTCGGCGACGAATCCTACCGGCGGCGCTCGGCCCGGCTCGATCGGAACGGCGGGCGCGCCGGTATAGGCTCACCTCTTCGCCATCCCCAGCGAGGAGCAAACCATGGACACTCGGCCCGCGGCTGAAAAGCAGAACGGCAACAGCAAGCCCTTTCTCACCGACGTGCAGACCCTGCGCGAGCGCGCGCGCCAGCACATATCCGAGGGGAGCGTCACGCCCAGCTACGAAGGCGACATCCGCGGGACGATCGAGATCCTGCAGGCGGTGCTCGCGACGGAGATCGTCTGCGTCCTGCGGTACACCATGCATGCGATCGCGGCGACCGGCATCAGCAGCGAGGGTGTCAAGGCGGAGTTTGCGCAGCATGCGAAGGACGAGCAGGAGCACGCGATGCAGGTCGCCGAGCGCATCAACCAGCTTGGCGGTACTCCCAACTTCAACCCCGCGGGGCTCGCGACGCGATCGGCCTCGGAGTACGGCAGCGCGCAGAGCCTCGTCGACATGATCAAGGAGAACCTGATCGCCGAGCGCATCGCCGTCGAGCACTATCGCGAGCTGGCCCGATATTTCGGCGCCAAAGACCCGAGCTCGAGGCTCATGATGGAGCGCATCCTGGCGGTCGAGGAGGGGCATGCCAACGACATGCACGACCTGCTGGTCGCGCACCAGGGAAAGCCGATGCTGCAGCGCTAGGAGCTGCCGCTCACCGCCGGCGGATCGCTCGCCGGAAAGGTCTCTTCGAGCGCCTCGTCCAGCAGATCGCTCTGGTGCTGCCTGGCGCTCTCGCTCCCTTCCTCGGGATGCTTGGCGAGATAGGCGGCCGCGTAGCTGCACGCCGGGACCACTCGCCAGCCATGATCGCGGGCCGTCTCGAGCGCCTTGCGCGTGAGCTCCGCCGCCACTCCGCGGCCTTCGATGGCATGCGGCACGCCGGTGTGGGTTATGGTCATGACGCCGGCGGCAATGGTGTAATCGAGGACGGCGCGCTCGCCATCGACGAGGGCCGTGAAGCGATGAGCCGCACTGTCGTGATCGACTTGCATGGACCAATCATACTCCATCGCTCGCAGAGGAAACGCTACGCCGCGATCGACGCTGCCCTGATCGCGTGCGGTCGGCGCTCATCCGCTCATCGGCGCTTATCCCGGATGCTCAGGGGGACGACGCTCCGGCTTGGGTGCGGGGTGGGGCGGTTGCGCCGGGTGCGCCGGAGCGGCCGGGCGCGGCGCCGGATGCGGTGCAGCGGCGGGGTGCGGCGCCGCGTGCTCCGCGCGGGGCGCGGGCTCCGTGCGCGGCGCGGCATGCTCTGCGGGACGCGCGGGCTCCGTGCGCGGCGCGGGCTCCGTGCGCGGCGCGGCATGCTCTGCGGGACGGGCGTGCTCCGTCGCAGGTGCATGCGCGGCGTGGTGGGCGGCGGGCGCAGTGTGCGTTGCCGGATGCTGCGCCTCGCGCGCGGCAACCACACCGTTGCCCGTAAATACGCCGGGCCTCTGCGTGGCCGCCACGGCGGGATGGCCATGATTCTCCTTGGAGCGCAGCGCCGGATCGGCGCGCGCCATTTGAACGTGCTGCAGCTGCGCCTGGACCGCGGGGATGTGCCGCTCATGCTCGTAGCTCAGCTGCTGGGCGGTGGGTCTTGCCTCGATCCCGCCCGGGCCGCCGTTGTAGCTCACCCGGTTGACGGTGACGTTATTGACGACGACGTTCCTGGTGTAGACATTGGTGATATGCACCGAGCTGACGTTCATCACGGCGCGGTTGTAGAAGAACTGTCCACCCTGCCAGTAGCCGCCCTCGAATCCCGTGCCGACATACCCAAAACCATAGTTCACGCCGCCGTAAAAGCCGACGTGCGGACCCCAGTACCCGGGGTGCCAGAGGAAGGCAGCCCCTTCGTACCCCCAGTATCCGGGCGTCCAGAGAAGGCCGGGTTGCGGCGCCAGCACCCAGGTGCCCGGCACCCAGTAATAATCCTGAACCTGATCGTCCCAGTACCAGTAGCCCGGAACCCACAGATAGCCGGCAGCCGGAATCGGCGGTTGCACGTACACCGGCAGCGCAGGGGGTGCAAGGTTCACCGAGAGGCTCACACCGATCTGGGCGCGCCCGATGAGGGGCAGGATCAGCAAAATCAGCGCCGGGAGGACCGAGCGGGGAGTCTTGAACATGGCTGCATCTCCAGCTTGGCGAAGGGCATGCGCGCACGCCGCGGCGCGCAGCTCGGATTTATGTGTATAACTGCGCTCATGATAGCGCCGCGTACGGGAAAGCCTGAGTCGGCACGAGCCAGCCGCCATTGTAGGACAAAATCCGATGGCCGGCGCGAATGTGACCGGCCATCGCCGAGCCTTCGGGCGTGAAGGGGCGCGACGGCCCGACCGCGATCGAGCGCGGCTATGCCCGGCTGTCGGCGTGTACGGACGAGAGCGCCGGCATCCATGCGGCCGCGCATCTTATCCTGTGCATCTTCGATGACTTCTACAGTCTGCTGTGCGAGTACCCCTATCGCGCCAAGCGCGCCTTCGAGCTCATGGATTGGCACGCCTCGGTGCGCATCAGCAAGGAGCGGCTGGGACTGTACAGCCAGTACATCGAGGAGCACGGGCCGAGGATCCACGGCGCGTTTCCCGCGCTCGCCCGCGAGCCGGCCATCTGGGATGCGCTCGACCGGCTGTTCGTCGCGATGATCGTCGACCGCTACGAGGCGGACACGGCATTCAGCTTCGCGCATTCGCTGCGGCGTAATATCTGTCACGAGATCTGGCGTCCGGTCGCCTATTCGTTTCCGCCGCCGAGCAAGCTGCGCGCCTTCTCGATGGCGTCGGTGCATCGGCGCATGCGCATTCGCGATCGCATCGACATCGAGCTCATCTCCTCGTTCCTGAGCGTGCCGGAGTTCTCCGTGCCGTTTCGCAGCTTGTCGAGCGATGCGCAACGCATACTCGATCGCCTGGGGCCGCTGCTGTATGCGGCCGGAGAGCCGCCGCCGGTGGCGCTCGACGTCGTCGAGGCCGGATTCTTCCGCGATCGGCAGGCGTTCGTGGTCGGCCGATGGGTACGCGCCGACGAGAGCATCGTGCCGTTCGTGGTCGCACTGCGCAATGGCCATCTGGGCATCTACGCCGATGCCGTGCTGCATCGGGTCGCCGATATCCACGGCCTGTTCAGCTCGGCGCTCGCCAACCTGCACGTGACCACGCGGCTCTATTACCAGACCTGCGTCTTTCTCTTCAGCCTGATGCCGCGCCGACCCCTGGGACATCATTACTCGACCATCGGCTACAACCACGTCGGCAAGATCGCCATCTTGAACGAGATCACCGAGCAGATGCGCGCCAGCGGCCAGCGATTCAAGCGATCGCCCGGCGCGGAGGGGACCGTTGCGGTCGGCTTCACGTTCGACGCCTGCGACTACCACTTGAAGGTGATTCGCGACCGCCCCACCGATTCGTACAAGTGGGGGGAGTACCCCGGCGTCGGCGCCGTGATCGAGAAGTACCGGCTGGTCCACGAGATCAACCGCGCCGGCAGCATGCTCGACAATGTCATGTACTTCAACCTGCGGCTGGATCGCGACATGTTCGAACCCGCGCTGCTCGAGGAGCTGTGCGCGCAGTCGAGCCAGAGCGTGCAGGTGGACGCGGACGGCGTGCTGCTGCGCTCGCTGATCGTGCAGCTGAAGATCATTCCGCTGCCCGTGTTCCTGGCGAGTGCAGGAGAGGTCGAGACGCGCGAGGTGATCGTCAGGCTCGGGCAGTGCATTCGCAACAACGCCGCGACCAACATCTTCAACAAGGACCTGGATTCTCGAAACTACGGCGTCGGCCGCTACGGCGGCGTGCTGCTGTTCGACTACGACGCCGTGGAGAAGCTCACCGACGTCAAGATCCGCACCAATCTCGACCGCGAGCCGGGAGAGGAGTCCGTGCCGGAGTGGTTCTTCGAGGAGGGCGTGGTGTTCCTGCCGGAGGAGCTGCAGCACGGCATGCAGCTCATGAACCGCCATGCCCGCAGGTGCTTCCGCGAGGAGAATCTCGAGCTGCTGGGAGTCGAATACTGGGAGCACATCCAGCGCCGATTGCTCAGCGGAGATGTGCCCGAGCTGCAGATGTTTCCGGACAGCTGCAAGCTCGGGTAATTCGCAGCCCCCCGCCGGGCCGGCGGACGGGCTGGCCCGAGCAACCTCGAGCTAGCCGCGCGCGGTCTTGGGGGGCTCGAGCGGCAGCTCGAGAATGAATGCCGCACCGAGTCCGGCACCGCCGCTCTCGGCGCGCAGTGTTCCGCCGAGCTCCTGGGCGGCCAGCGCGCCGCTGTGCAGGCCGAAGCCGTGTCCGGACGCGCGGGTGGTGAAGCCGTGCTGGAAGAGCTTGCCCATGTTCTCGGGCGGAATGCCGATGCCGTTGTCGATCACGGATATGCGCACGCCCCGCGGCGCGGCCTCGATGCGCAAGGTGATGAGCTTGTCGGGGCGTCCGGAGTCATCGCAAGCGTACTTGGCGTTGCGCACCAGGTTCACCAGGATCTGCAGGACCTTGTGCTTGTCGACGTTCAAGGCAGGGACGTCGCCGAACTCGCGGCGCAGCGTCACCCCGTGGCGCGCGAAGGCTCCGGCGTTGAGGCGCAAGCTGTCCTCGACCAGATCCACGGCCTGCACCGTCTCGGTCACGCCGCACAGCTTGGCATAGCTTTGCTGCATGCTGACCGTGTCCTTGATGTGCTCGAGATTGTCGCGCAGGAGCGTGAGCTCCTCGAGGGCGGCGCGCTGGTCGCTCATGAGCTGCTCGCCGAGGGCCGCCAGGTATTCGGGAACGCGCTTGCCGCGCGGATCGTCGGTGAGGAACTGGCCTGCACGCTCTCCCTGCTCGAGCAGGAGCGATGCGAGCCGCGAGATGCTCGCCGCCTTCGACTGGCGCAGCCGCTCGGCCACGAGGCTCGCCGAGATGTTCACGCTGTTCAGGATGTTGCCGACGTTGTGCAGTACGTTGGTCGCGACCTCCGCCATGCCGGCCTCACGCGAGGCGGTGATGAGCTCCTTGTTGACCCGCTCGAGCTCCATTTCGCGGAACGTGCGCTCGGTGGTGTCCTGGATCACGGCGACCGCGCCCAGGGTCTGGCCCTCCGGCCCCACGAGGCGCCGTGCGCTGGAGAGCGTGGTGCGCGGCGTTGCATCGTGCGCGACCACGGTGAGCTCCAGGTTGCTGATGGTCTGCCCGCGCAAGGCCCGCGCGAGCGGGCGCTGCTCTTCGGCAACGAGCGTGCCGTCCATGAGGAAAAAATCCGCCGCCTGGGGCTGCGCGCCCGGCGTGCCCGGCTCATCCACCTGGATGCAATGCAGCTCCACCGCGGCGCGATTGAAGTGGGTGATCCTGCCGAAGACATCGCAGGCGAGCAGCGCCACGGGCAGATCCCCGATCACCGCCTCCAGCAAGGTGCGCTGCCGCACCATCTGCGCGGCGAGCTCCTTGCGCTGGGTGATGTCGCGCAGGTACTCGACCGAGCATTCCGCCCGCTCCCCGTCGCGCACCAGGGCCATGGTGGTTCGCACCCAGAGGAACTCTCCGTCGCGGCGCCGATAGCGCTTCTCGAAGTCGAGAAAAGGCACCTCGCCCTTCCACAGACGCTCGAGCCGCGCGGCGCACTCCTCGCGCTCCTCGGGATGGGTGAGATCATCCATGGCCGCGCCGGCGAGCTCCTGCGGGCTGAAGCCGAGGAGCGCGCAGAACGCCTGGTTGAATCGCTGCACCCGGCCCTGCCGATCCGCAAAGGCGACGCCGATCGGCGCCTGATCGAAGGTATTGCGAAACAGGGCCTCCGCCTTGTGCAGCTCGCCGCGGGCACCGACGAGCTCGGTGAGATCGGCGATGGTGCCGACATAGCCCGGGCCGCCGGCGATGGGCGCGACGTGCTCGGCGAGATTTCGCACCATGCCGTCCGGCTGCAGCGCGCGGTACTCGAAGGTCAGGGCGCGCGGCCGGGCGCAGAAATCGTTCCATGTCTCCTCGATGCGCGCTCGATCCTCGGGATGGACCCCCTGAGCCCATTCGGTCGGGGACTGATCCGAGCGCAGGGTGAACATGCGCCGGTATTCGGGATTGCAGTAGTTGATGTCGCGGCTGTCATCGACGTAGTAGATGGCCACCGGTGCGTTGTCGAGCAGCTGATAGGCAAGCTCCACCGCCGGCGACTGCTGCGCCTCGGCCGGCGGCACCCGAGCCGGCCGTGCCTCGGCCGGCCGCTGCTCTGCCGGCCGCCCCTGCTCGAAGAGCTCGAGCTCGGCAATGCGGGCGCACCGCTCGGCCGCCGCGACGCACTGGTCCGCCAGCTCGCTCAGGAGCGCGCGCTGGGTGGCCGACAGGCGCAGCGGCGCGGCGTCATACACCGCCAGCGCTCCCAGCACCTCGCCTTGCGGGTTGCGCAGCGGCCAGCCCGCAAAGCCGCGGATCGCGCCGGCGGCAGCGCCGACATCGGCCAGCTCGCAGGCCCCATCGGACGCCAGAGTTTGCGCGAGGAGATCGGCAGGGAGCGAAGCCGGCGCAGCTCCTGCGGCGGCCCCCCGCGGACTGTGAGAGGCACCCGAGCCGCTGAGCACGATGGAGGCAAAGCCGGTATGGGCGATGCCGCGCGCCAGGCGCGCCAGGCCGTCGAACTCAGCGGGCAGGCCCGCGTGCGCCGCCGCGGCTGCGCGGATGCAGCCCTCGGTGTCGGCGGCGACGGAATGCAGGTCCATAGGATAAAGTCTCGGGTCTTCCGATCTGCAAAAGGAATCGACCAGCCGCCTTCAGGGCCGACCAGATATTGTGGAACAAGGACATGGCCTCGAGGATGGCGATTGCATCACATGATCGAGCCGGTGAAGGCGAATGCCGTCTCAAACCCGCAGGCTTGCGCGGGCGGCGGCTCCGAGGAGTTCGGTCCCTGGAACCCGGGCGTGCAGTCCCAGGTGCCCCGGGAGTGGTGCACGCTTGCCACCCTCTTTCGGCCCGAGAACGCCTTCGCGGATCTCGCTGCAGTCGAGGAGCTGGCGGCCCTCACGGGGCTCGCGGCGAGCGAGCTGGTCGCGTTTCGGCCGCAGCGCCTGGCGCTGCACGAGCTGCTGATCCGCATCACCGCGGACTTCGTCGTGCCCGACGGCTCGCGCATCGGAGACCTCGGGATCAACTTCCGCCGCATCGCGAGCGATATCTGGACGGGCTGCGTCGCGCCGCAGATGAGCGCGATCGAGCAGACCTTCGAGGCGGCGCGTCATCGCTCGGGCGATGTCGTGACCGAGGTGTTCTCGGAGCTCACTCGCCTGGGGCCGCAGGACCGTGCGCCGCGTGCGCCGCGCAGATGGCTCGAGGGGCTGATGGGACGCCGGCCGCCCGCGGCTCCTTCCCTCGCGGCGGGCGCGGGCGCGCCAATCTCGGGCGCGGCCTGGGGCGCGGAGCAGATCGCCGAGTGTGAGCGCCGCGCCGCATCGGCGGCCGATGCGCTCACGCGCTGCGCGCTGCGATCCCTCGCCCGCGTCATGGCGGGCCTGTTCACCACGCATGGGCGCGGCTGGGGAACTGCGCAGCTCATCGCATCGCTCGCGCGGAACATGGCATGCAACGAGGTGGCGAGCGATGCGATCGGCGAGCTCATCGAGCCGTGGCTGCGGCAGGCGGCAGGGGAGCGGGGCTACGGACTGCTCCCGCCCCAGCAGTTGCCGATCGTCATCAACACCAAGGGTCCCTCGGCTTCGGGCAAGAGCACCTTGCGGCCGCTGCAAAAGAGGCTGGCGGGCGACATCGGCGCGACCTGGAGCGAGTTTGCGCTGATCAGCCCGGACATCTGGCGCAAGCAGCTGCTCGATTATGCCGGGCTCGGGCCCGCCTACAAGTACGCCGGAGCGCTCGCGGCGGAGGAGCTTGCGATCGTCGACCGAAAGCTCGACCGGTACATGGCGCGCAAGCATGCGCAAGGACGGATGTCGCACCTGCTCATCGACCGCTTTCGATTCGACAGCTTCGCCCCGGACTCCGATGAGGAGGGGAGCAATCTGCTGACGCGCTTCGCCCAGCGCGCATATCTGTTCTTCGTCATCACGCCGCCGGAGCTGCTGGTGGAGCGCGCCTGGAAGCGCGGGCTCGAGTTCGGGCGCTACAAGGCGGTCGATGACACGCTGGCGCACTCGGTGGAGGCATATGCCGGGATACCGAACGTGTTCTTCACCTGGATCCGGCGAGGCGACAAGCGCATCCAGTTCGAGTTCCTGGACAACACCGTCGCGTTCGGCGAGCGCCCGCGCACCGTCGCGTTCGGCGACAACGAGACGGTCAACGTACTGGACGTCGGGCGCATGCTCGACGTGAACCGCTACGGCCGGGTTTTCGTCGACGCCACCGGCCCCGCGGAGCTGTACCGGGACCGCAGCCTGCTCGCCCCGGAGCACAACCTGGATTTTCTCGAGCGCTGCGTGAGGGAGTTTCGCCGCGTCAACTTCGTGGCGCAAGCAAGCGGGCGCGTGTACTTGCGCATGCAGCGTGCGGCGCCCGTGCTGTGCGATGCCGAGGGTTTGCAGGAGGCGCTGCGCGACCCGGATACCCGCGCGGGTCTGCAGGCGGTGGCTGCGGCAGCGCTCGAGGGCCGCGTGCCGGCGGCCGGCCGGCCCACCTATCTGCGGCGCCACCAGGGTGCCGACAGCCCTCAGGATGTGCGCGCGAGGCTCGCGGAAAGGGTACCGGAGGGCGCCGAGCGCGACCTGACCACCGAGCCCGTCGTGACGCTCGGCCGCTGGGGAGAGAAAGCGCCGGCCGAGGCCTGAGCGCGGGGCGCTGTGCACGGCGGGCGCATTGCAGCCGACCTCACTCCAGGAAGTTGCAATGCTGTTGCACGTGCGCCGCCAGATCGAGCGTGTGCTGGCGCGTCAGGCGCTCGGCCAGCTCCGTGTCGCGCTTCTCGAGGGCTTCGATGATGTTCAAGTGATCGATGATCGAGCGGGCGGCCCGATCGTTCTGCGTGATGGTCGCGCGACGGATCGCGCGAACATGCATGAGCAGGTTGCGGGTGGCGTCGATGATGGTCTGAGAGCCTCCCAGGGCGATGACGGCGGTGTGAAACGCGATGTTCGCGTCGGAATACTCGCACAGATGCTCGGCGGGCGGGGAGCCCAGGAACTCGTCGAACAGATGCCGGAGCGCGGCGATGTCCGCATCGCTGGCGCGTTGCGTCGCGAGCCGCGCCGCCATGGACTCGAGCGCGGCCCACATCTGGATCATCTCGATCATCTCGCGCTTGGACTTGCGCACGATGTAGATGCCGCGGCGTGGCACCGTGCGGATGAAGCCTTCCTGCTCCAGCAGGGAGAGCGCCTCGCGCACCGGCGTTCTGCTCACGCCGAGCGCGGCCGTCAGCTGGCGCTCGTCGAGACGCAGCTCCTGCTGCGGATCGTAGATATCCGTCTCCGCGATGGCGTTCTTCAAAAGCGTGTAGGCCTGATCCCGAAGGCTGGTGGCATTCAGCGGGCCGAGCGGCAACGGGGCGGCGGGGACCGCGCGCTGCTGTACGAGTTTTGCGATGGTGCTCACCATGAACGCTCACTTACCGGTATGAGTTGCCAATCCAGGATTTCAATCATCGCTCGTCCAGCAGCCGCCGAGAACCGGCCAGCGAGCTTTCGCCGCGCCGCCACTGGAATGTCCGAGCATGGGGCGCCATCCGCGAATCGCGACGCCATAGATATATTACATTCAAATCTTGGGCTCCGAGGAGGAATCCTGATGGCCGCCTGGGTGGCTGCCTGCCGCAGCAAAATCGACCGGCGCGCGGGCAAGGTGACCCCGGCCGCCACCCCCTTGCCGGGCAGACGCCGGGACGGGGCATTGCTTGCGGTCCAAAATGGCTTCATATATGGTATACCACGAAAAATAAGTGGCTGGCACATGGGGCCTGTCGCCCGATGCGTCTTTTGTTGGGGGTCAAAGTGGGTCACGCCGGACACGGCCAGGGCTTTGGCGACTCGGGGAGATTTCACGTGGCGCGCGAGCGATGCGCCGCAGGGGATATCCATGGTGTCCGCAGCGGGGACAATGACGCACGCCCCTCCGCCGCTTTCCGAAAACGCGCTTGCTAAGGAGAACTAATACATGAACGCGACTTCGAATCGGCCCATCGAATCGGACTCGAGCACCTCGCCGCTCGGCAATCCCTGGCTGCAGCTCGTCATCGGCATCCTGTGCATGGCGTGCGTGGCGAACCTCCAATACGGCTGGACGCTGTTCGTCAATCCCATCGACGCCAAGTACCACTGGGGCCGCGCCGCCATCCAGGTGGCGTTCACCGTTTTTGTGCTCATCGAGACCTGGCTGGTGCCGATCGAGGGATATCTGGTCGACAAGCTCGGACCGCGCTGGGTCGTCATGGTGGGCGGCATCCTGGTCGGGGTCGCCTGGCTGATCAATTCCAGCGCCGATTCGCTGCCGGTGCTGTACCTGGCGGCCGCCATCGGCGGCGTCGGCACGGGCTGCGTCTATGGCACCTGCGTCGGAAACGCGCTCAAGTGGTTCCCGGGCCGGCGCGGCATCGCCGCGGGCCTCACCGCCTCGGGATTCGGCGCCGGCGCCGCCGCGACGATCGTGCCGATCGCACACATGATCAGCTCCGCAGGCTACGAGCACGCCTTCTTCGTGTTCGGCCTGATCCAGGGCGGCATCGTGTTCGTTCTCTCCTGGACGCTGCTCGCCCCGCCGCCTGCCCTGCTGGCCAAGGCTCCCAAGCCGAGCACCACGACCTACGGCTACACGCCGGCCGAGGTGCTGCGCAGCCCCGTGTTCTACGTGCTCTATGTGATGTTCGTGCTGATCGCCGCCGGCGGACTCACCATGGCCGCCTCGATGGCTCCCATCGCCAAGGACTTCGCCATCGCCAAGACGCCCGTCGATCTGTTTGGCATGAGCATGGCGGCGCTGCCCTTCGCGCTGTTCCTGAACCGCATCTTCGACGGCGTGGGGCGGCCCTTCTTCGGCTGGGTGTCGGATCACATCGGCCGCGAGTACACCATGGCGATTGCTTTCTTCGGCGGTGCGCTCGCCCTGTTCATTCTCAGCCAGTCGGGCACGAACCCGGTGCTGTATGTGCTCGTGACCGCGTTCTACTTCGGCGTGTACGGCGAGATCTTCAGTCTCTTCCCGGCCACGCAGGGAGACACCTTCGGCTCGAAGTACGCCGCGGCGAATGCCGGCATGCTGTACACGGCCAAGGGCACCGGCGCGCTGCTCGTGCCGATCTTCACGGCCTTCGCCAAGGGGCATGGCTGGGGCTCGGTGTTCTCGATATTCGTGACGTTCAGCATCGTCGCCGCCTTGATCGCGCTGTTCGTCCTGAGGCCGATGCGCGTCAAGCACTTCGCGAGAACCCGTGAGGCACATCCGATTCGGACGGCCGACGCGCTGGTCGGGCCGCGGACGACGTGATGGGCGGGCGGCGAGGAACGGCCTCATCGCCGGCTCGCGGCCGCATGAGCGCGAGGCGTTCAATTTCCAAGTTGGAGGCAAGATGGCAACCGTAAACCCAGCATCGATTCAGCCCAAGACCACGACCACGGCCGAGGATACCTTGCAGCGCAAGAGCCGCGACGCGGGCGTCGTCTCGGGAGGTCATCTGGTGGCAAAGGCCCTCAAGAGCGAGGGCGTCGACACGATCTTCACGCTGTGCGGCGGACACATCATCGATATCTACGATGGCTGCGTCGATGAGGGTATCCGCATCATCGATGTGCGCCACGAGCAGGTGGCCGCGCACGCGGCCGACGGCTACGCGCGCCAGACCGGCAAGCTCGGCTGCGTGGTGACCACGGCGGGACCGGGCTGCACCAACGCGGTCACCGGCATCGCCACCGCATTTCGCTCCGAGAGCCCGGTGCTGCACATCGGCGGTCAAGGTGCGCTGACCCAGCACAAGATGGGCTCGCTCCAGGATCTGCCGCACGTCGACATGATGACCCCGATCACCAAGTTCGCGGCGACCGTGCCGAGCACCGAGCGCGTCGCCGACATGGTCTCGATGGCCGCGCGCGAGGCGTTCAACGGCGCTCCGGGGCCGGTGTATCTGGAAATACCGCGCGACGTGCTCGACCGGGAGGTGGACCTCGCCAAGGCGGTGATTCCTCAGCCGGGCAAGTACCGGGCCTCGACGCGCTCCATCGGCGATCCGCGCGACATCGAGAAACTCGCCGATCTGCTGGTGAATGCGGAGCGTCCGGCCATCCTCTACGGCCAGCAAGTGTGGACGGCGCGCGGCCACAAGGAGGCGATCGAGCTGCTGCGCGGCCTCGATATCCCGGGCTACTTCAACGGCGCGAGCCGCGGCCTGCTGCCGCCCGGCGATCCGCATCATTTCGATCGCACGCGCACGCAGGCGTTCGCCAAGGCGGACGTGCTGGTGATCGTCGGGACGCCGTTCGATTTTCGCATGGGCTACGGCAAGCGCATCAGCAAGGAGCTGAAGCTGGTGCAGATCGACATGGACTACCGCACCGTCGGCAAGAATCGCGACATCGATCTGGGTCTGGTGGGCGACCCCGGTGCAATTCTGGGTGCGGTGCTGCAGGCGGCCTCGGGCCGCATCAAGAACGACAAGCGCCAGGCGCGCCAGCGCTGGCTCAAGGAGCTCGGCGAGGCGGAGAAGGCCGCCACCGAGAAGCTCATGCCGCTGTTCAAGTCGAACAACACGCCCATTCATCCGTATCGCGTCGCCTTCGAGCTCAACGAGTTCCTCGGCGATGATACGGTGTACATCGGCGACGGCGGCGACGTGGTGACCATCTCCGCGCAGGCGGTGCGCCCGCGGCGCCCCGGACAGTGGATGGACCCGGGCGCGCTCGGCTCTCTCGGCGTCGGCACGGGTTTTGCGATCGCGGCGGGTCTTGCGAATCCCACCAAGGAAATCCTCTGCTACTACGGCGACGGCTCCTTCGGCATGACCGCCTTCGACATGGAGACGGCGAACCGCTTCGGCGTTCCCTACCTTGCCGTGATCGGCAACAACTCCGCCATGAATCAGATTCGCTACGGACAGCTCGCCAAGTACGGCGAGCAGCGCGGCAACGTCGGCAATCTCCTCGGCGACGTACCGTTCGGCAAGTTCGCCGAGATGCTGGGCGGCTACGGCGAGGAGGTCAGGGACCCGGCGCAGATCGCCCCGGCGCTCAGGCGCGCGCGCGAGTCGGTGCACAAGCTGCGCCGCTCGGCGGTGGTCAACATCTGGGTCGATCCGCGCGAGTACGCGCCCGGGACCAAGAATCAAACGATGTACAAGTGACGGTGAGGAAAGGTACCGCTCGGACGGAGAATCATGGGTAAAGCATTAGACGGTGTACGAATTCTCGATTTCACGCACGTGCAGTCCGGGCCGACGTGCACGCAGCTCCTCGCCTGGTTCGGCGCCGACGTGATCAAGGTGGAGAAGGCGGGCGCGGGCGACGTCACCCGCGAGCAGCTGCGCGACATACCCGGCGTGGACAGCCTGTACTTCACCATGTTGAACCACAACAAGCGCTCGGTGACCCTCGACACCAAGAGCGAGCCGGGCAAGAAGGTGCTCGAGCGGCTGATCAAGCACTGCGACGTGCTGGTCGAGAACTTCGCGCCGGGCGCGCTCGATCGCATGGGGTTCACCTGGGAGCGCGTCCAGGAATTGAATCCGCGCATGATCGTCGCCTCGGTGAAGGGCTTCGGGCCCGGGCCGTACGAGGACTGCAAGGTCTATGAGAACGTCGCGCAGTGCGCCGGCGGCTCGGCCTCGACCACCGGCTTCGACGACGGGCCGCCGCTCGTGACCGGCGCGCAGATCGGCGACAGCGGCACGGGGCTGCACCTGGCGCTCGGCATCGTCGCGGCGCTGTATCAGCGCAACAGCACGGGGCGCGGCCAGAAGGTGCTCGCGGCCATGCAGGACGGCGTGCTCAACCTGTGCCGCGTGAAGCTGCGCGACCAGCAGCGGCTTGCGCGTACCGGGGTGATGAAGGAGTACCCGCAATACCCGAACGGCAAGTTCGGCAGCGCGGTGCCGCGCGCGGCGAATGCCTCCGGGGGCGGCCAGCCGGGCACCATCGTCAAGTGCAAGGGGTGGGAGACGGATCCGAACGCCTATCTGTATTTCATCGCCCAGGCTCCGGTGTGGAAGGAGATCTGCCGCGTGATCGGCAAGGAACAGTGGATCACCGATCCGGAGTTCGCGACGCCCGAGGCGCGGCTGCCGCGGCTCAAGGAGGTGTTCGCCACGGTCGAGGCCTGGACGGTCACCAAGACCAAGTTCGAGGCGATGCAGCTGCTCAACGAGCACGACATTCCCTGCGGCCCGATCCTGTCCATGGAGGAGCTCGCGAGCGAGCCCTCGCTCCGGGCCACCGGAACCGTGGTGGAAGTGGACCATCCGAAGCGCGGCAAATATTTGAGCGTCGGCAATCCGATCAAGCTGAGCGACAGCCCGACGGAGGTCAAGCGCTCGCCGCTCCTCGGGGAGCACACCGATGAGGTGCTGGCGGAGCTGGGTTACAAGGCCGAGGAGATCAGCGCGCTGCGCAACGCAAAAGCCGTGTGATCAGCGGCTGAGCCGGGGAGGAGCTGGGAAAAAGGGATGGACGCTATGGACATGACTGCAGCGCCGAACGGCTTTCCGGGGCATTGTCGCCGGCGGGCACCGCTCGCCGTTTGCAGCGCAAATTTCAAATGGGTGGAGGTACGGGTCCGATCCGCGCGTGGTGCGTGGAGGCGCGGCTGCGCGCGCCGGTAAGGGGTGCGTGCGCAGGCGCGCAAGCTCGACGATGTGACGGAGCAGGCACACGCGCAGGGGTGTGCATTGGTGTTCAGGGATCAGGGGGCAGGCCGGATCGGCTCGGAATCCGGCCGGCAAAAGGCGAGGGGGCACAGTGACGACGACGAGAATGAGTCAAACAAACGCGTTTCATGAGGAATCACACAATGCTTAAATTCAAATTGGCCAAGCCTGTGCTGGTGGCGCTTGCGGCATGCGCCGCCAGCATCACCTTCAACGGCGCCGTCTTTGCGGATGATGATGCGCAGACACAAGCGTTGAAGGAGCAGATGCGCATCATGCAGCAGCAGATGCAGCAGCTGCAGAAGCAGATCGATGCGCTGTCGAGCAAGCAAGCGGCGCAGGCCGCGCAGGCGCCTCCCGCGGGACCCCCGGTGAGCGCCGCGGGCGCCGGAAAGCCCCCTCCAATGAGCCCCCTCGAGTCGAAGATCGATAGCTTTCTCAAGGGCTTCTACGGGGCGCTCGATCTATCGGTGACGCCACCACCAAGGGCATCTACAACCAGGTGGCCTACCCGTATTACTACGCGAGTGGTGCACCCGGGAGCCCGTACGTGATCTCAGGACCGCAGAAGGCCGGTCCCGTCGGGCGCGTCGGCTGGCTCGGCATGATGTCCAGCAACGGCTCGAGCATCGGCTATCGGGGCAAGCACCAGATCGCCGACTCGGACATCGACTTCATCTACCAGGTGTCGACCTCCATCGACATGGCGGCAGCGCCCGGTCTGCAAAACACCTGGACCAAGCAGTCCAATACCGTGCAGGGGGCGATCGGTCTGGGCGACACCTTCCTCGGCTTTCAGGGACAATCCTGGGGCAAGGTCCGGTTCGGCGAGATGTACATGCCGTACAAGACCTCCACGGACCGGCTCAATCCGTTCGGCACCGGCCTCGGCAACTATGCCGTCATCATGGGCAACACCGGCGGCGACAACCGGGTGGAGTTCGGCACCCGCGGCGACGACGTCGTGGCCTACACTTCGCCCACGATGTACGGGTTCACCTTCGATGTCGCCTACCAGTTCGGCCAGCAGCTGGACGACAACAGCGACCTGACGCCGCTCGGCTCGCCGGACTGCAACGGATCGAACATCCCGGGCAGCGGCAACCTGTTCCTGAACTGCGATGACGGCGGCTACAACCGTGCCTACAGCACCAGCCTCAAGTTCGAGACGGGCGGGCTGTACCTGGTCGGGGCCTACGAGATTCACACGCAAGTGAATCGCTCGAGCGATGGCGTCGGCTCGAATAATCCGCTATACCTGTATTATTTCAATCAGGGGCCCAAGGGGCCGAACGCCTATCTGCTCGACTGGGCGGACTACGAAGCGTTCGCGGCAGAATATCCGGGCGCGGCGGCTGCCGGATCGCCGGGCTTTAACACGGCGTACGACGTGGCCGACGAGTGGGCGATGAAGTTCGGCAGCCAGTATACGTTCGATTTCGGCCTGTCGATCTCCGCTCTTTACGAGCAGTTTCATCGCGAGGTTCCCCCGGAGATGGAGTTCCAGAACGAGCGTCAGCGACATGGCTATTGGCTCGCTGCCGAGCAGCGGCTGAACGACGGTCAGGACGTTCTGGCGGCTGGCTGGGCGCATGCGACCGCAACCCCCGGAGATCCGGGCGGCCAGCACAACTACAATCCGAACAGCACCGGTGACCAGGCGAACATGTACACCTTCCAGTATTGGCACAAGCTCGACAAGCAGCTGACCGTGTACTTCGATTGGGCCGAAACCATCAACGATGGTAATGCCCACTACGACCTGGGCGCCGGCGGTCACGGGATCAAGACCGACTGCCACGATGCCACGCACAATCAGTTCGAGGACTACAGCAGCGCGGGGCCGACCACCTGGGGCGGCTGCCATGAGCAGGGCGTTTCGACCGGTGTGACTTATCGATTCTGAGTATGCGGGCCGTCTCGTGCGCAGGTGTAGCATAGGCCGCACGTCGATGGCGCGGGTTGGCAGAGCCGACGTCGCGCGGCCACTCCCGGTGCGAATGCTGGGAGTGGCCGCGGGCCGGGATCTTGACCGGCGCCGTGGCGCTTGGTACGCCGGCGTTGGATGCAGTGCCAGGTCGTGATCACGGCGACCCGGTAGACACTAGAATCGCTGCCGCATGAGTGGAGCGACAATCAGGAGGTAAGTCCTTTGAGTGCGTTCATGAATCGAATATTGCATGCGGGGCTCGCGGCCGTGCTCGTGTGCGGTACGCTTGCCTGTGTGGGTCCGCGCAAGACGGCCGAGCAACGTGAGGCCGACCACGACATGGCGGATCGGGTCCAGGCGGCTCTCAATGCCGACAAGGTGCTGTATGCCCGCCACATCAACATGCGCGCCGACGATGGCGTGATCACGCTCGGCGGCTATGTCTGGACTCCGCCGGAGCTCGAGGAGGCGATCGAGGTTGCGCAGACGGTGCCCGGTGTGAGCAAGGTGGTCGATCGCATGGAGGTCGATCGGGGCGACGTTCAGGATTCCAACGTTTCGCACTAAGCACTGGCCGGGATTGCGCGCGGATGAAGATAGCGATCATTGGTGCCGGCGCGATCGGCGGTTTCGTCGGAGCGCAGCTGGCGCACGCGGGCGAGGACGTGACGTTCTTCGCGCGCGGTGCGACGCTCGAGGCGCTCAGGGCGCGGGGCATCCGGCTGACCATGAACGATGGCACCGAGAAGGTCATAGCGCGCGTGCGCGCCACGTCTGATTACGCGGCGGCAGGACCGCACGACGTGGTGGTGCTCGCCATGAAGGCACACCAGGTCGAGGGCGTTGCGCGGGACGTGCCCAAACTGTTCGGTCCGGACACGGTGGTCGTGCCCATGCAGAACGGCATCCCATTCTGGTATTTCCACAAGCATGGTGGGCCGTTCGAGGGACGTCCGGTGAGATCGGTCGATCCGACCGGTGTCATTCGAGAGAATATTCCCTGCGAGCGGATCATCGGCTGCGTGGTTTATCCGGCGACGGAACTGCTTGCGCCGGGGGTCATCAAGCAAATCGAGGGCAACCGCTTCCCGCTCGGGGATCTGGACGGCACCGAGAGCGCGCGTGTCAAGCGCGTGTCGGGGTGCTTCACCCGCGCCGGCATGCAAGCCCCGGTGCTCACCGACATCCGTGCGGAGATCTGGCTCAAGCTCTGGGGCAACATGACCTTCAACCCGATGAGCGCATTGTCGCGCGCTACCCTGGCAGCCATTTGCCAGTTTCCGCCGACCCGCGAGCTGGCGCGTGCGATGATGGGCGAGGCTCAGGAAGTGGCCGGCAAGCTCGGCATCACTTTCCGGGTGTCCATCGAGAAGCGCATCGCGGGTGCGGAGCGCGTCGGCCACCACAAGACCTCGATGCTGCAGGACGTCGAGGCGGGGCGCGCGCTCGAGACGGACGCGCTGCTCGGCTCGGTGATCGAGCTGGCGCGCGTGACGGAAACTCCGACACCGCATCTTGACTCCATATTTGCACTGACCGAGCTTCTGGAGCAGAGCCTGGCGCAAGCCGGGGCGGCCTGATCCGGGGTCCAGGGTTCTTTATACTACGGCGCGCCGCGATGCGCGCGCGAGGACTGTCGTCATGAATGTTCACGAATATCAAGGCAAGGAGATCTTGCGCAAGTTCGGCGTGGCAACCCCGAGGGGGGTGCCGTGCTTCTCCGTAGCGGAAGCCGACGCGGCGGCTCGCCAGCTCGGCGGTAAGGTCTGGGTGGTGAAGGCGCAGATTCACGCCGGCGGGCGCGGCAAGGGCGGCGGCGTGAAGGTGGCGAGATCCCTCGAGGAGGTTCACGAGCATGCCTCGAAGATTCTCGGCATGAGGCTCGTGACCCATCAGACCGGTCCGGAGGGCCGCATCGTGCACCGGCTCCTGGTCGAGGAAGGCGCCGACATTCGCAAGGAGCTGTACGTGGGGATGGTGGTCGACCGCTCCGCACAGTGCGTGACCTTGATCGCGAGCTCCGAGGGCGGCATGGAGATCGAGGAGGTCGCGGCGCACAGCCCCGAGAAGATCTACAAGGCGGCGATCGATCCGGGGACCGGAATCACCGAGGCGCAGGCCGACGACATCGCCCGCAAGATCGGCGTGCCGCAGGCCTCGCTCGCCGAGGCGCGCCGCTTCATGCAGGGGCTGTACCGCGCCTTCTACGAGTGCGACGCCTCGCTCGCGGAGATCAATCCGCTGATACTCACCGGCGACGGCCGCGTGCTCGCGCTCGACGCCAAGCTCAACTTCGACGACAACGCGCTGTTTCGCCACCCCGAGATCGTCGCGCTGCGCGACCTCGAGGAGGAGGATCCCGCCGAGGTCGAGGCCTCCAAGTTCGATCTCTCCTACATTTCGCTCGGCGGCAACATCGGCTGTCTGGTGAACGGCGCGGGGCTGGCGATGGCGACCATGGATTCGATCAAGCTGTTCGGGGCGGAGCCGGCAAACTTCCTCGATGTCGGGGGCGGCGCGACCGCGCAGAAAGTCACCGAAGCGTTCAAGCTGATGCTCAAGAATCCCAACGTCAAGGGGATCCTGGTGAACATCTTCGGCGGCATCATGCGCGGCGACACCATTGCCGCGGGCGTCATCGCCGCCGCCAGGGAAGTGCGGCTCGGCGTGCCGCTGGTCGTGCGCATGAAAGGCACCAACGAAGAACTCGGCCGCAAGCTCCTGACCGATTCCGGGCTGCCCATCATCTCCGCCGACAACATGGCGGATGCGGCGCAGAAGATCGTGGCCGCGGTCGCGGGCAAGTAGGGGCATCGAATGAGCATCCTGATCGACAAGAACACGCGCGTGATCACGCAGGGCATCACCGGAAAGACCGGGTCGTTCCATACGCACCTGTGCCGCGATTATGCGAACGGCAAGAGCTGCTTCGTCGCGGGCGTCAACCCGGGCAAGGCCGGGGAGAGCTTCGAGGGCGTTCCGATCTTCGGCAGCGTGCGCGAGGCCAAGGAGAAGACCGGCGCGACTGCCTCCGTGATCTACGTGCCGCCGCCGCACGCCGCGGGCGCCATCGACGAGGCCGTGGACGCCGGTCTCGATCTCGTCATCTGCATCACCGAGGGCGTGCCCGTGCGCGACATGATCGCGACGCGCTACAACATGCGCGGCAAGAAGACGCTGCTGGTCGGCCCGAACTGCCCGGGCGTCATCACGCCCGACGAGATCAAGATCGGCATCATGCCCGGGCACATCCACAAGAAGGGGCGCATCGGCGTGGTGTCGCGCTCCGGCACCTTGACCTACGAGGCGGTGGGTCAGCTCATGGAGCAGGGACTGGGCCAGTCGAGCTGCGTCGGCATCGGCGGCGATCCGGTCAACGGCTTGAAGCACATCGACGTGATGCGACTGTTCAACGACGACCCCGACACCGATGCCGTCATCATGGTGGGCGAGATCGGCGGCGAGGACGAGGAGATCTGCGCCCGATGGATCAAGGCGCACATGAGAAAGCCGGTGGTCGGGTTCATCGCGGGCGTCACGGCGCCGCCCGGCAAGCGCATGGGCCATGCCGGCGCGATCATCTCGGGAGGCAAGGGTGCGGCCGCGGAGAAGCTCGCGGTGATGGAAGAGTGCGGCATCAAGGTCACGCGCAATCCGGCCGACATGGGCCGATTGCTCAAATCCGTGCTCTGAAGCGAGCGCGCATGACGGTGGACTTCTCGCCACGCGATTTGCTCGAGGCGATGTTCCGCGCCGCCATTGCATCGGCGCAACCCGCGCTGTGCGTTCCCCCGCATCTTCCGCCGGCGCCCGTCGGCAGACTCATCGTGGTCGGAGCTGGCAAAGCCTCGGCGGCGATGGCGCAGGCCGTGGAGCGACACTGGCCGGGACCCCTCTCAGGTCTCGTGGTCACGCGCTACGGGTACGGGGTTCCGTGCGAGCGCATCGAGATCGCCGAGGCGGCGCATCCCGTGCCCGATGCGGCCGGCATGCGCGCCGCTGAACGGATGCTCGATCGTGTCCGGGACTTGAGCGCCGACGATCTGGTGCTGTGCCTCATCTCGGGCGGCGGCTCGGCGCTCTTGCCGCTGCCCGCGCCAGGCTTGACGCTGCAGATCAAGCAGTCCATCGGGCGCGCGCTCCTGACATCGGGAGCGAGCATCAGCGAGTTCAATTGCGTGCGCCGCCACTTGTCCGCCATCAAGGGAGGACGGCTCGGTGCTGCGTGCCATCCGGCTCGCGTGCTCACGTTGCTCATCTCGGACGTTCCGGGTGATCAGCCGATCGACATCGCATCCGGGCCGACCGTCGCCGATCCAACCACGTGCACTGATGCCCTGCATATTCTCAGGCGTTACGCCATCGACACGCCGGTGCCGGTGCGCGAGCTCCTCGAAAGCGGGCGGGGCGAGTCGGTGAAGCCGGGCGATCCGCGCCTCGCGCGCGCCGAGGTCCGCATGATCGCGACCCCACAGAAGGCGCTCGAGGCGGCGGCGGCGCTGGCGCAAAAGACAGGCTTCGCGCCCCACATTCTGGGCGATGCCATCCAGGGAGAGGCGCGCGACGTGGGCAGCGCCTTTGCCGCGATCGCCGCGCATGTGGCCGACCGGGCGCAGCCCTTTGAGGCGCCCTGCGTGCTTTTGTCGGGGGGCGAGACCACCGTGACGGTGCGCGGTACCGGGCACGGCGGCCGCAACGTCGAGTTCCTGCTGTCGCTCGCCATCGCGCTCGGCGGCCACCCGCGCATCCATGCGCTCGCCGGCGACACGGACGGCGTCGACGGGCAGGAGGAGATCGCGGGCGCCGTGGCCGCGCCCGACACGCTCGAGCGCGCGTGGGATCTCGGTCTGCGTCCCCGGGAAATGCTGGCCAATAACGATGCGCATGGGTTTTTTCTGGCGCTCGGGGATTCGATCGTGACCGGGCCGACACTCACCAATGTGAACGATTTTCGGGCGATTCTGGTCGAGTAGAGCCGGTTCGGACACCAGGGGTGTAGGTAAACCAAATAGCCTGATCTGATGAACGCACACGCAGTTTATAATCGTTGTCAATATCGGACAATGCAGGGGAGCACGCAATGCTAGTTCCCTCGACAATGCGCTTCGGCGTCATATTTGCAGCCCTGATCGGCTGGACAACGTGGGTCGACGCGCAAAATGCCCAAATCTCGGCGCAGAGCAGCCTCGAGCCCATCGTGGTGACCGCGAGAAAGCGCGCGTTCATAGTTCCAGACGCGGTGCTCAAGAGCCGAGTAGAGAGTGCTCTGCACGATGATCCTTTCTTCCCCGACGCGCATGTCGATGTCACTGTCAGGAACGGCATCGCTTACCTGGACGGGATCGTAGCCGAGCTCGCGGACGTGACGGCCGCGAAACACATCGCCAAGCGAATCCCCGGGGTCAGACGCGTGGTGGTCTCCGACTTGGACATCGATAACGGGGATATTGACTAACCGGACTCCGAGCGTACTCGCGCGCCCCTTGGCGCCTGGTACCCTTGGGGGGCGCATTGGGATAGTGATCCGAGACGCTCAGGGTTTGCGAAACCGCGGCAGCGCCTCGAGGATCGAGCACGGCCGGTGCCGGCTGTCGAGCTGGCGGCTGATCAGATGATCCCAGCCATCGCGGCATGCGCCGTTCGAGCCGGGCAGGACGTAAATGACGGTGTTGCCCGCAAGGCCGGCGCAGGCTCGAGATTGCATGGTCGAGACTCCCACCGTCTCGTAGGACACCAGATGCCAGAGCACGGCGAAACCCTCGAGCTCTCGCTCGAACAGCTCGCGAAACGTCTCCGGCGCGACCTCGCTCGGGGCGAGGCCGGTGCCGCCGTTCGATACGATGACATCGATTGCGGGCTCCTCGATCCAGTCCCGGGCCTGCGCCCGGATGGCGGAGCGCTCGCCGCGCACCAGCGCCCGCGCCTTGAGCGCATGGCCGGCCGATGCGATGCGCTCGGCCAGCAAGTCCCCCGAGGTGTCGCTGGCGCGGTCGCGCGAGTCGGAGACGGTCATGACGGCGATGCCGAGCGGCGTGAAGCTTCCGTCGAGGTCGATTCTGCCGCCCGCCATGGCTCAACCCTCGAGCTTCGCGCGCACCGCCGCGTAGGTCGCCGCGCTGTCGGCGGCGCAAGCGCGCGACAGGCGCTCGACCTCGTCGGTGGCACGCTGTGCGAAATCTTTATCCTCGAGCGCCGGTGCGTTGATGAACACGTTGAGCGCGGCGCTGCGCAGCGCCGCGTCGGCCGCGGCGACTCCCACGCCGGCATCGCTGATCACGTGACGGTAGCCCTGAGCGGTCACGCGCTGCGCGAGCTCGACCACCTCGGCGCAGGCGCGCGCGCATTCGAGCGGCACTTCGGTGGCGCGGCGCAGGCTTGCCTGGATGATCTGGCTGCGGCGCGCCTTCTCCTCCTGCGACGCCTTGGGGAGCTTGTAAGCGGCCATCAGGGCATCGAATGCCGCGATGTCCTCGGCCACCATGCCGGCGAGCCGGCGGCGCAGCGTCTCGGAGCGCTCGAGAATGGCGCGCAGCTGCGGCTCGGCGGATTCGCAGCCCTTCTTGCCGAAGGAAACGTTGCACACCATGGAGACGAGCGCGGCCCCCATGGCGCCCATGATGGCCGCGGCGCTGCCGCCGCCCGGGGTCGGTTGGGCGCCGGCAAGCTGGTCCAGGAACTGGTCGATCGAGCCTTGCGTGATCACGGGATTCCTCGGGGTCATCCCACCATCGTCTTGGCCAGAGCATAGATCTGCTCCGCGTCGAGGATGAGATCGTTTTGCTGAAACAGCCGCGCGATGCAGGCGCGGTGCAGAGCGAGCTTCAGGGCGCCGAAACCGAGCGGCCCGAACAGGATCTTGCCATGGCTCTTCGTGCCGCGATCGCCCATCGAGACGCCCTCGATCCCGGCCGGCGGGGAGGCGTTCGCATCGGCCAGGAGCTCGAGCGTGGGGCTCTCCTGCCACTGCTGCGCCTCGAGCAGCGTGATGCCGGCGGCGCCCGTGGCGAGCACGATGTGCGCGCCCGCGATCGCCGCCGCGCGCTCGGCGCCGCCCGGCGCGGCGATGGCGCGCACCTCGCTGCCGAAGCGCGATTTGATCGAGCGGCAGGCCGCCTCGACCACCTCGAGCTTGCGGCCGGTGATGGCCACCGCGGCGCCCTCGCTGGCGAGCAGCGCGGCGGCGCGCTGGCCGACGGGCCCGGTGCCCGCAAGCACCACCGCGCGCTTGCTCTCCAGGGAGCGGCCATGCTGCAGCCAGGCCACGGCGGCGGCGGCCGTGGTGTTCGAGCCGTTGCAGTCGAACATGACGGATACCCGGAACTTGGCGAAGAATCTCTGCTTGACGGCCTCGAGCAGGACCGTGCCCTCGGCCATGTTGCTGCCGCCGATGAAGAGGGCGGTGTTCTGCTTGTCCTTCGGGCCGCGCGTGAAGATCGCACCCTCCACCAGCGCGCCGACGTTGGCTGCGCTCACGCCGCCATAAGCGGTGACCTGATCGGCGCCGCCGTCATAGGCCACGACATTGTCGAAAACCGCGGGCAACGGGTCGGTATCGAACTGGTAGAGCAGCTTTTTCATGGGGCCCATTGTAGCCGTGTTCTTGCCGCGACCGCGCGCCGCGCCGGGCGATGCGCCGCGCCAGGCCATGCGCCGCGCCAGGCCATGCGCCGCGCCAGACCTGCGCCACGCGGGTCATGCTGCGACTCAGGTTACCAGGTGCCGTGGCTTTCCCGCCGCCCAGGCGTCGATGTTGTCGATCAATTGGTCGGCCAGAAACTGCATCGCGCCATCCGAGGCCCAGGCGATGTGCGGCGTGAGAATGAAGTTGGGGCGCCGTACGTCGAGCAGCGGATGCCCGCCGCTCGGCGGCTCGACCGTGAGCACATCGAAGCCGGCCCCGGCAATCAGGCCTTCATCGAGCGCTCGAACGAGCGCCGCCTCATCCACCAGTCCGCCGCGCGCCGTGTTGATCAGCAGGGCGGTGCGCTTCATCTTGCGCAGCGCCGCCAGATCGATGAGATTGCGCGTCGCCGGCATGAGCGGACAGTGCAGCGAGAGCACGTCGGATGCGGCGAGCACCTCATCGTGCGGCGTGAAGCTCACGCCTTCCATCTTGGGCGGCGGGTGATCGGCGAACAGCACGCGCATCCCGAAGGCGCGGCCGATGGCCGCCGTACCCTGGCCGATGGCTCCCTCGCCGATGATGCCGAGCGTCGCGCCATGCAGATCGCCGATCGGATGGGTGAAGAAGCAGAATTGCTCCGAGCGGTTCCAGACGCCGTTCTCGACGTCCTCGCGGTAGGCGAGGAGATTGCGGCGCAGCGCCAGGATCATCATGAATGCGTGCTCGGGCACGGTGTGCACGGCGTAGTTGCGAATGTTCGCGACCGCGATGCCGTGCGCCTTGCAGTACGCCACATCGATGACGTCGTAACCGGTGGCGGCGACGGCGATCATCCTGAGCCCGGGGAGCTGCTCGAGCGTCGCCGCCCGCAGCGGGACCTTGTTGACGATGGCGACATCGGCGCCCTTCAGGCGCGGCACGATCTCCTCCACCGACGTCTTGGCATATTCGACGTAGTCGCCGGCGCTCGCGGGCCTGCGCACCGCGGCACGGAGCGAGGCGCGGTCCAGGAAGACGATCCGATGGCTCACGCGGCCTTGCCCGCCGCCATTTTCTGCGCGGCGGCGGCGGCGGCGCTGCGCCAGTACTTCTGCGCGGCGGCGACACCGCTCCCGGGCTCGATCTTGACGCCCAGATCGAGCATGGCCATCTCCGCGCCCGCAATCGCGCCGAGCAGCATGAGCTCGTTCAGATCCCCCAGATGCCCGATACGAAACAGCTTGCCTGCGACCTTGGAGAGTCCTGCGCCGAGCGCGAGATTGTAGCGATTGAAGGCACGCGCGATGACCTCCGCACCGTTGATGCCTTCCGGCACCATGATGGCCGAGACCGTATCGGAGTACCATTTCGGCGCCACCGCGCATAGCTTGAGCTTCCAGCCCTCGAGGACGGCTGCGCGCGTGCCCGCCGCCAGATAGCTGTGGCGCCGGAAAACGCTCTCCAGGCCCTCCTCGGCGAGCATGGCGAGGGACTCGCGCAGCCCATGCAGGAGCGGCAGGGCGGGCGTGTAGGGGAAATAGCCCGAAGCGTTGGCCTGCACCATGTCGGCGTAGTCGAAGTAACAGCGCTTGGAGGTCGCTTTCTTCGCGACCTCGAGCGCCTTTGCGCTCACGCAGGTGACGCCAAGACCTGCGGGCAGCATCAAGCCCTTCTGCGAGCCGCTGACGCAGACATCGACGCCCCACTCGTCCATGCGAAAGTCGATGCTCGCGAGCGCGCTCACCGAGTCGACGAACAAAAGCGCCGGATGCTTGACGCTATCCATCGCCTGCCGCACGGCCGCCACGTCGCTCGTGACGCCGGTCGCGGTCTCGTTCTGGCACACGAGCACCGCCTTGATCTTGTGCTGTTTGTCGGCGGACAGCGAGGCGAGGTAGCGCTCGACCGGAGCACCCTCGCCCCAGGGCGTCTCGAGGATTTCCACCTCGTAGCCCAGCCGCTGGCACATGTCGACCCACAGGTGGCTGAACTGGCCGAAGCGGGCAACGAGCACCTTGGCGCCCGTGTCGAGACAATTGGTCAGCGCCGCTTCCCAGCATCCCGTCCCGGAGGAGGGAAAGATGAACGGCGTGGCGCTGGTGGTCTTGAAGATCGGCTTCAGCCCGTCGAGGCAGGCGCGCGCGAGCTGCGGGAAGACGGGCGAGCGGTGATCTTCCATCGCGATCACCATGGCGCGCATCACACGGTCCGGCACGTTGGTGGGGCCGGGCACGAACAGAAAATTACGACCAGCCATCGCGAACTCCTTGACGATTGAGAGCGGCTCTTGGGGCTATCTTAACGGCGCAGCCGGGGGCGCAGCTTCGATTGATTGTAGCCGGCCGAATTAGGCTATGATATATGAAATATCTAGCCTAATCACAGATCTTGCGCGGCGCCGCAATCCGGGCTCCCTGCAGCGATCCGGATGGGGGCGGCGGCATCGGGTTGGCGGCAGCGGGGTAGCGAGCCATGCGCATTGCGATCATCGGACAGCAAAAATTCGGCAAATCCGTGCTCGATGCCTTCATCGAGCGGGGCGACACCGTGGCCGGCGTGTTCTGCACGCCCGACAAGGCGGGCAGCCCCCCCGATCCGTTGCGGGTGGGCGCCGAGGAGCGCGGCGTGCGGCTGTTTCAGCTCAAATCGCTCAAATCGCCCGAGGCCCTCGAGGCGTTGCGCTCGCTCGACGTCGATCTCGGCGTCATGGCCTACGTGCTGCAGTTCGCGCCGCAGGAGTTCACCGCGATCCCGCGCCACGGCATGATTCAATACCACCCCTCGCTCCTGCCCAAGTACCGGGGACCGAGCTCGATCAACTGGCCGATCATCCGCGGCGACACCCGCACCGGACTCACCATATTCCGGCCGAGCGACGGGCTCGACGAGGGGCCGATCATCCTGCAGAAGGAGACGCCGATCTCGCCCGACGACACGCTCGGCTCGGTGTATTTCGATCGGCTGTTTCCCATGGGCATCGAGGCGCTCAAGGAGGCCGCGGATCTGGTCATGAGCGGCCGTGCCAAGGCCGCCGTGCAGGACGAGGCGCAGGCGAGCTACGAGGGCTGGTGCCGCGACCCGGAGGCGCGCATCAACTGGCACAGCCATGTCGACCAGGTCTACAACCTGATCCGCGGATGCAACCCCGCGCCGGGCGCCTGGAGCTCGCTGAACGGCAGGAAGATTCGGCTGTTCGACGCGCGCAAGCATCCGGCGCGCACCTTCTCGCAGGTCAAAGGCCCCATCGGCACCGTGACCTCGGTCGGCGAGCACGGCCTCACGGTGAGCGGCCAGGGCGGGCAGATCGAGGTGCTGACGCTGCGATTCGACGACGGCAAGAAGCTCAAGGCTGCGGAATTTTGCGCTCAGGCGGGAATCAAGTCGGGAACGCAGCTCGGCGAGTGATGCCGGTGCGCGCCTCGACTCTCGAGCCTCGAGCTGCCTGCCGGGAGCGGCGCCGGCTGCTATATTGCGCGCCGCCTCACGGGATTCGATCGTCCGCCGCGCACATGCGCGGCGCCAATGAACCATTGTCACAGGGGAGTTAATGTGCGTTCCGACATAGAGATTGCGCAAGCCGCCACCATGAAGCCTATCGGCGAGATCGCCTCGCGGCTCGGCATTCCGGCCTCGAGCGTCGAGAATTACGGGCACTACAAGGCCAAGATCGCGCTCGACTACATCGACAGCTTGAAGGACAAGCCGGACGGCAAGCTGATCCTGGTCACCGCCTTGAGCCCGACACCCGCAGGCGAAGGCAAGACCACCACCACGGTGGGTCTCGGTGATGCCCTCAACAAGATCGGAAAGAACGCCGCGATCTGTCTGCGCGAGCCGAGCCTCGGACCGGTATTCGGCATGAAGGGGGGCGCCGCCGGCGGCGGGCTCGCGCAGGTCGTCCCGATGGAGGACATCAACCTGCACTTCACCGGCGACTTCGGTGCCATCGGTCTCGCCCACAACCTGCTCTCCGCGCTCATCGACAATCACGTGCACCATGGCAACGAGCTCGGCTTCGACCTGCGGCGCGTCGCGTGGAAGCGGGTGGTGGACATGAACGATCGGGCGCTGCGCGACATCACGGTCGGCCTGGGCGGTCCGGGCAACGGCTTTCCGCGCCAGGACGGCTTCGACATCGTGGTGGCCTCGGAGGTGATGGCCATATTCTGTCTGGCTCGAAACTTGGGCGATCTCAAGCAGCGCCTCGGCAACATCGTGATCGGCTACCGGCGCGATCTGAGCCCCATCCGGGCGCGCGACCTGAATGCGCAGGGCGCCATGACGGTGCTGCTGAAGGAAGCCCTGAAGCCGAACCTGGTGCAGACGCTCGAGAACAACCCGGCCTTCATCCATGGCGGACCGTTCGCGAACATCGCCCATGGCTGCAACTCGGTGCTCGCCACCTCCACCGCGCTCAAGCTCGCCGATTACGTGGTGACCGAGGCGGGCTTCGGCGCGGACCTGGGCGCCGAGAAATTCATCGACATCAAGTGCCGCAAATCCGGACTGCGCCCCTCGGCCGTGGTCCTCGTCGCCACCATACGCGCGCTCAAGTATCACGGCGGCTGCGACCTCAAGCAGATCAACACCGAGAATCTCGGCGCCCTGGAGAAGGGGATCGCGAATCTCGAGCGGCACGTGAACAACGTGCGCAATCACTACGGCTTGCCCTGCGTCGTGTCGGTGAATCACTTCACCGCGGACACCGCGGCGGAGCATGCGCTGCTCGCCAAGACCATGAAGGGCCTCGACGTGCCGCTGGTGCTGGCGCGGCACTGGGCCGAGGGCGGCGCCGGAGCCACCGACGTGGCGCGCAAGGTGGTCGAGATCATCGAGCAGGGCAAGGCGGACTTCCGCTTCGTCTACGACGAGAAGCAGACGCTGTGGGACAAGATCAAGACCGTCGCGACCAAGATCTACGGCGCGGCGGACATCTCCTCGGACGCCAAGATCAAGGCGCAGATCGACAAGCTCCAGGCGGACGGCTACGGGCATTACCCGATCTGCATCGCGAAGACCCAGTACTCCTTCTCGACCGACCCTGCGGCGCGCGGCGCGCCGAGCGGGCACACCCTCAACGTGCGCGAGGTGCGCCTCGCGGCCGGGGCGGAATTCATCGTGGTCGTGTGCGGCGACGTCATGACCATGCCGGGACTGCCGAAGGTGCCTTCCGCGGACAAGATCGACATCGACGCGCAGGGCCGCGTGATCGGCCTCTTCTAGGGGCGGCCGGCGAGCAGGGGGCGCGGTCGGCGCGCGCAGGGCGGGTTTGGCGGGTGGGCGCGGTGAGTGAGCCGGGGGCGCGGTCAGCGAGGCTCGATCGTCAGCACGATCTTGCCGATGTGCTTGGAGGACTCCATCAGCCGGTGCGCCTCGCTCGCCTGCGCGAGCGGGAAGGTGGCGTAAATGATGGGTTTCACCCGGCCCGTGGAGAGCAGCGGCCAGACGTTGCGCCGCACGCCCTCGGCAACCAGCGCCTTCTGCTCGACGCTGCGGCTGCGCAGGGTCGAGCCGGTGAGCGTGAGGCGCTTGGTGAGGATGGTGCCGAGGTTGAGCTCGGCGCGCGCACCGCTGAGGAGCGAGATCACGACCAGACGCCCCTCGACCGCGGCCGCCTCGAGATTGCGCGCGAGGTAGCTCGCGCCCACCATGTCGAGAATCACATTGACGCCCGTGCCGTCCGTCTCGCGACGCACCACCTCGACGAAATCCTCGGTGTGGTAATCGATGCCTCGCGCTGCGCCGAATTGCTCGCAAGCGCGCACCTTCTCGGGCGTGCCGGCGGTGGCGAATACCCGTGCGCCGCGCGCGGCGGCGAGCTGGATGGCGGTGGTGCCGATGCCGCTCGTTCCTCCGTGGATGAGGACGCTCTCGCCCGACTGCAGGCCGGCGCGGTCGAACAGGTTGGTCCACACCGTGAAGAACGTCTCCGGAATCGCCGCCGCCTCGATCAGGGACACACCCTGCGGCAGCGGCAGACAGAGCGGTGCCGCCGCCACGGCGTACTCGGCGTAGCCGCCGCCGGGCAAGAGCGCCGTGACCCGATCGCCGATCGCGACACCCGAGGCGCGCCCCCCGAGGGCAACCACCTCGCCGGCGATCTCAAGGCCGGGAAGGTCCGATGCGCCGGGCGGGGGCGGATAGCGGCCCTGTCGCTGCATGACGTCGGGCCGGTTCACGCCCGCAGCCGCCACGCGCACCAGTACCTCGCCCGCGGCGGGTCGCGGGGTGGGGCGGCGGCCGAGCTTGAGCTGCTCGGGGCCGCCCGGCGCCGCGATCTCGATCACGGCCATTTCTTCTGGGATGTTCGACATCGATCAACCTGCTCGATCCGGAGGGGCCGCGCGGCCATGAGGCGATGCTACACGAAACGCGAGACGGCGCGCTCTGCACGAACCGCGGTGCGCCATGGGCGCGGGACCGCCCGCTCATCGAGCCTGGTATGATCCCGCATCACGAATTGCAGCGGCCTGATCCGCAGCGAGCCGGACGGCGGCCGAGCCGCGCGCATCGAGCGGTAGCCGAGCGCGGTGCCCGCAAGGAGTTCTCATGACCACCGCCTACATCACCCATGCCGACTGCCTGCGCCACGAAATGGGCCCCGGTCACCCCGAGAATCCCGAGCGGCTGAGCGCGGTCAACGAGCACATGCGCGCCTCGGGCCTGCTGCCGGCGCTGCGCTCCCTGGAAGCCCCGCTCGCCGAGGCGCCGGATCTGAAGCGTGTGCATCGCCCCGCCTACGTGGACCTGATATTCGAGAACGCGCCGCGGGAGGGCTACGTGCAGCTCGATCCCGATACCGCCATGAACCCCTACAGTCTCGCCGCGGCGCGCCGCGCCGCCGGCGCAGGCCTGCTCGCGGTCGATGAGATCATCGCGGGGCGGGTGCAAAACGCCTTTTGCGCCGTGCGGCCGTGCGGCCATCACGCCACGCAGGCGCGGCCCATGGGCTTTTGCATTTTCAACAACGTCGCGGTGGCCGCGGCCTACGCGCTCGAGGCGAAGGGGCTCGCGCGCGTGGCGATCGTGGACTTCGACGTTCATCACGGCAACGGCACCGAGGACATGTTCAGCGCCCCCGAATGGCGCGAGCGGGTGTTGATGGCGAGTTTCTTCCAGCACCCGTTCTACCCCGGCAGCGGCACCGAGAACCCCGCGCCCAACATGTTCAACGTGCCGCTTGCCGCCGGCAGCGACGGCCGCGCGGCCAGGCGCGCCGTAGAGGACACCTGGCTGCCTGCGCTCGATCGATTCTCGCCGCAAATGATATTCATATCCGCCGGATTCGACGCTCATCGCGAGGATCTTCTCGGCGGTCTCGCGCTGGTCGAGGACGACTATGCGTGGATGACGCGCGAGCTGATGAAGGTCGCCGCGCGCCACTCGGACAAGCGCATCGTCTCGATGCTCGAGGGAGGCTACAACCTGTCGGCGCTCGGACGCAGCGCCGTCGCCCACGTGGCCGCGCTCGCCGAGCATTGAGCGGCGACGCTTGAGCGGCGCGTGCGCCGCGTTGTAGGCGAGGTCAAATCGACTTTCCAGCGAGTTTGAATTTTTAGTGGAATCGGTCAATCGAGCCAAGGCAGATCGCTTCAGCCCGGAAAACTCCTTCGCATCCGGCGGCTCCTTTCGAAGCGACTTACCGGCGCCGCTCAGGTTCTCAAGTGGAGAGGTCACGATCTGTCCCGATCAGCCAGAACTTGGGCTGCGCCAACACACGCTTGACGAAGGCGTTGCCATCGTGAATTTGCCAGACCAACGAGTTCGTCGCTAGCCCGCGTCTCCGCCCGGCGGCTCCGGGATCTTGGGTGCGGCGGCCCGAGCAAGGCTCTGCAGCGCCTCGCGCGGCAGCTCGTCGAGGTGCGCATCGCCGTGCTCCTTCAGGTGCGCGAGGAGCTTCTGCCGCATGCGCGGCGTCCAGAACTTGGCGATGTGGTTGGCGATGCCCGCCACGGCGTCCTTGTGCTCGGGCTCGGAGCGGAAGAAATTGCCGATGTCGTTGGCCATCTGCACCAGATGCTCCGCGCTGCCATGCCCGGCGTGGCCGTCCTCGCCGTGCGGGTCGGGGGCCGCGGCGCCGGCTCGCGCGCCGCCGCCGGCCGCCGGTGAGTTACTTGGCGGCGACGACATCGCTGCCGGCGCTCTTGAGCAGCGCTTCCTGGGTCTCGGTGAACTCGCGGAAGCGGCGCTGCCACTCGGAAGGCTGGCTCACCCGCGTCGCCTGCACGGCGGTGACCTTGTATTCCGGGCAGTTGGTCGCCCAGTCGGAATTCTCCGTGGTGATCACGTTCGCGCCCGACTCGGGGAAATGGAAGGTGGTATAGACCACGCCCGGCTGCACGCGCTCGGTGACGCGCGCGCGCAGCACCGTGTCGCCGGCGCGGCTCGCGATGCCCACCCAGTCGCCTTCCGCGATGCCGCGCTCCTCGGCATCGTGCGGGTGGATCTCGAGCCGATCCTCGTCGTGCCAGCGATTGTTCTCGGTGCGCCGCGTCTGCGCTCCGACGTTGTACTGGCTCAAGATGCGTCCGGTGGTGAGGATCAGCGGATACTTCGCGTTCACCTTCTCGGCCGTCGGCACGTACTCGGTCAGCAGGAACTTGCCCTTGCCGCGCACGAACTCCCCGACGTGCATGGTCGGGGTGCCCTCGGGGTGCTGCGCGTTGCACGGCCACTGGATGCTGCCCAGCTCATCGATGCGCGCGAAGCTCACGCCGGTGAAGGTGGGCGTGAGGCGCGCGATCTCATCCATGATCTCGGACGGATGCGAGTAGCTCATCGCAAAGCCGAGCGCGTTGGACAGGAGCTGGGTGATCTGCCAGTCGGCATAGCCGGCCTTGGGCCGCATCACCTGGCGCACGCGCGAGATACGCCGCTCGGCGTTGGTGAAGGTGCCGTCCTTCTCGAGGAACGAGGAGCCCGGCAGGAACACGTGCGCGAACTTGGCGGATTCGTTCAGGAACAGGTCCTGCACGATGATGCACTCCATCGAGGTGAGCGCCGCCGTCACGTGCTGGGTGTTCGGGTCCGACTGGGCGATGTCCTCGCCCTCGATGTACAGGCCCTTGAACTCGCCATCGAGCGCGGCCTCGAACATGTTCGGAATGCGCAGCCCCGGCTCGTTCTGCAGGCTCACGCCCCACTCGCCCTCGAAGGCCGTGCGCACCTTGTCGTCGGAGACATGGCGGTAGCCCGGGAACTCGTGCGGGAAGGAGCCCATGTCGCAGGAGCCCTGGACGTTGTTCTGGCCGCGCAGCGGGTTGACGCCCACCCCCTCGCGGCCGAGATTGCCCGTGGCCATGGCGAGGTTGGCGATGCCCATGACGGCGGTGGAGCCCTGGCTGTGCTCGGTGACGCCGAGCCCGTAGTAGATCGCGCCGTTGCGGGCGGTGGCGTACAGCCGGGCCGCGGCGCGCACCTCGCTTGCGGGCACGCCCGTGATCTGCTGCATCGCCTCCGGGGAGTTCTTCTCCAGGGCAACGAACTTGCGCCACTTGTCGAAGGAGTCCACTTCGCAGCGCTCGCGCACGAAGTCCTCCTTGACCAGGCCTTCGGTCACGACCACGTGCGCCAGCGAATTGAGCAGCGCGACGTTGGTGCCCGGACGCAGCTTCAAGTGATGCGCCGCCTGGATGTGCGGCGTGCGCACCAGGTCGATGCTGCGCGGGTCGGCGACGATGAGCTTCGCGCCTTCGCGCAAGCGCCGCTTCATCTGCGAGGCGAACACCGGATGGCCGTCCGTGGGGTTGGCGCCGATCACGACGATGACGTCGGCCTGCATCACGGAATCGAAGTTCTGGGTGCCCGCCGACTCGCCCAGGGTGTTCTTCAGGCCATAGCCGGTGGGCGAGTGGCACACGCGCGCGCAGGTGTCGACGTTGTTGTTGCCGAAGCCGGCTCTCACCAGCTTCTGCACCAGGTAGGTCTCCTCGTTGGAGCAGCGCGAGGAGGTGATGCCGCCGATGGAATTGCGCCCGTATTTCGCCTGGATGCGCTTGAGCTCGGAAGCGGCATAGGCAATCGCTTCCTCCCATGACACCTCGCGCCAGGGCTCGCTGATGTGACCGCGGATCATGGGCTTCAGGATCCGGTCCGGGTGGGTGGCGTAGCCGATGGCGAAGCGGCCCTTCACGCAGGAATGGCCGTGGTTCGCATGCCCGTCGAGGTTCGGCACCATGCGCACCACCTCCTCGCCCTGCATCTCCGCCCGGAACGAGCAGCCGACGCCGCAGTAGGCGCAGGTGGTGGTGACGCTGTGCTCGGCCTGCCCCTTCTCGATGAGGGAATTCTCCGACAGCGTGGCGGTCGGGCAGGCCTGCACGCAGGCGCCGCACGACACGCACTCCGAGTCCATGAAGGGCTCATCCTGGCTGGCGGCCACGGTCGAGTCGAAGCCGCGTCCCTGGATGGTGAGTGCGAAGGTGCCTTGCTGCTCGTCGCAGGCGCGCACGCAGCGCGAGCACACGATGCACTTGCTGGCATCGAAGGTGAAATACGGGTTCGAGGTGTCCTTGGGCGCGTCCAGATGATTCGCGCCGGCGTAGCCGTAGCGCACCTCGCGCAGCCCGACCACGCCCGCCATGTCCTGCAGCTCGCAGTGTCCGTTCGCGGGGCAGGTGAGGCAGTCGAGCGGATGGTCCGAGATGTACAGCTCCATCACGCCGCGCCGAATGTCGGCGAGCTGCTTGTTCTGGGTGTGCACCTTCATGCCCTGCGCCACCGGCGTGGTGCAGGAGGCGGGCAGGCCCTTCATGCCCTCGATCTGCACCAGACACATGCGGCACGAGCCGAATGCCTCGAGCTGCTCGGTGGCGCAGAGCTTGGGGATCTTGATCTCGGAGAGCGCCGCGGCGCGCATCACCGATGTGCCCTCGGGCACGGTGACCTCGCGTCCGTCGATGATCAGGGTCACGAGCTTGCCGCTCGTTCGCTCCGGGGTTCCGTAATCATGCTCGACTATCGATAGCATCGCAGGCAACCTCTCGTGAAGAGCGCCTCAGGCGGAAGCCTGAGCGCTGCCATGTTTGACAAAATCCTCGGGAAAATGGTTCAGGGCCGACAGTACCGGAAAAGGCGTGAGTCCGCCGAGCGCGCACAGCGAACCGTAGACCATGGTCTCGCACAGGTCGCGCAGCAGCACCTCCTGCGCCGCGGCACTCTCGCCGGCCACCAGCCGGTCGATCACCTCGACGCCTCGAGTCGAGCCGAGGCGGCACGGCGTGCACTTGCCGCATGACTCGATGGCGCAGAACTCCATTGCGTAGCGCGCCTGCGCCGCCATGTCCACGGTGTCATCGAAGACCACGATGCCGCCGTGACCGAGCATCGCCTTGATGTCGGCAAAGGCCTCGTAATCGAGCGGCGTATCGAATTGCGATTCGGGCATGTACGCCCCCAGCGGGCCGCCGACCTGTACCGCCCGGATGGGTCGCCCGCTCAATGTGCCGCCGCCGAAGTCGTACAGAACCTCGCGCAAAGTCATGCCGAAGGCCACCTCGACCAGACCGCCCCGCTTGATGTTGCCGGCGAGCTGCAGGGGCAGGGTGCCGCGCGATCGGCCCATGCCGAAATGCTGGTAGAACTGCGCGCCGCGCTCCAGGATGATCGGCACGGAGCCGAAGGTGATCACGTTGTTGACCACGGTGGGTTTGCCGAACAAGCCCGCGATCGCCGGCAGCGGCGGCTTGAAGCGAATCTGTCCGCGCTTGCCTTCCAGGGACTCGAGGAGCGATGTCTCCTCGCCGCAGATGTACGCGCCGGCGCCCATGCGCACTTCCAGGTCGAAGCGCCGGCCGCTGCCGCGGACATCGCCGCCGAGGTAGCCTGCCTCGTAGGCGGCGCGAATCGCCGTATCGAGCGCGCGCTTCGCATCGGGGTATTCCCAGCGCAGGTAGATGTAGCCGCGGTCGGCGCCCGTGGCCAGCCCGGCAATGGTCATGCCCTCGATGAGCAGGAACGGATCGCCCTCCATCAGCATGCGATCGGAGAAGGTGCCGGAGTCGCCCTCATCGGCGTTGCAGACGACGTACTTTTGCCCGCCGGGCGCCCCGAGCACGGTCTTCCATTTGATGCCCGCCGGGAATGCGGCTCCCCCCCGTCCGCGCAGCCCCGAGGCGGTCACGCTTTCCACGATGCCCGCCGGCGTGAGGGCGAGCGCGGCCGCGAGGCCGCGGTAACCACCGTGCGCCAGGTAGTCCTCGAGCGAGACCGGATCGGTGATCCCGACGCGCGCGAAGGTGAGGCGCTGCTGACGCGCGAAGTAGGGAATCTCCTCGGTGGGTCCGAGCGCGAGCGGATGGGAGCGCCCCGCATCGAGCAGCCCCGCGTCGAACAGGCCCGGGACGTCTTTTGCTTGCACCGGCCCGTAGGCGTGGCGGCGGCCGTCGATTTGCGCCTCGACCATCGGCTCGAGCCAGAGCAGCCCGCGAGAGCCGTTGCGCACCAGCGTGACATCGAGGCCGCGCCGCGCCGCCTCGGCGGCGATCGCGCGGGCGGTCTCGTCCGCGCCCATCGAGCGGGCGGCAGCATCGCGCGGCACGTAGATCTTGCCGGCGCTCATCTTGTCCGCGCTCACGAGGCCTCCACGCGCAGCGATGCCATGAGCTCATCGAAGCGCTGCGGCGATACGCGGCCCTTGAGCTCCGTGTCGATCATGATGGAGGGCCCCAGGGCGCAGTTGCCCAGGCAGTAGACGGGCTCGAGGGTGACGGCGCCGTCCGTGCTGGTGCCGTGAAAATCGACGCCCAGACTGTGCTTGGCATGCCCTTCGAGCGCCACCGCCCCGAGCGCCTGGCAGGCCTCGGCGCGGCACAGATGCACCACGTGCCGCCCGCCGCGCTCGGTGCGAAAATAATGATAGAAAGTCACCACGCCGTGCACCTCGGCGCGCGACAGGTTGAGCTCCTTGGCGACCAGCGCAACCGCATCCGGCGGCACGAATCCGAGCGCCTCCTGCACCGCGTGCAGGATGGGCAACAGTGCCCCCGCCAGCGCCTTGCCTTCGGCACAGGCACGAATCACCGCGGCCTGCTCGGCGGCGCTGAGCGAGGAAGGCCGCTCGACCTTGATCGGAATTACTCGAGCCTTGGCCATGCGCGATGAGCCCCCGGTGGTTCGACACTCAGCATAGCCTGATATATTACGCCGATATAGCGACGCCGACACAGCTTCAGCCCCTCGCGGTGCGCACAGATCGAGCGCGAATGCGACATGCGCGCAGGCCGACCCGCATATATGCCGCGCACGACATATGTCGGGCGGGCGATGCTATGCTCTGCGCTCGTAAATGCGCGTGCCTTCCCTTCAGATCGGGCGAGGCGGTCGGCGCGCCCGTCGGGGCGCGATTGCCGGCCTGCTGCTGTCGCTGTTGGCCGCCGGCAGCGTCGCGCAGCAGGCCCCGGCCGCAGCCAGCGGGGCAGCCGCATTCGATCAGTTCGCCGACCGCCTGGCCGCGCAGTGGATGCGCGCAAACCCCCTTGCCGCGACCTCGACGCAGTACTTCGGCGGCGCGCAGCAAGACACGCTCGACCGCGAGCTGCGCGCGGTGGATGCCTCCGGCATGCCGCTCTTTGCTCAGGACCGCGCCGCCTTCGTGGCGCGTGCCCGGCAGGGTCTCGAGCAGCTGAAGCGCTTCCCGCGCGGCCCGCTGTCCGCGGTGCAGCGCGTGTCCGCCGCTGCGCTCGAATGGCAGCTCGCCGATGCCATCCGTCTTGCGGGCGTGGCGGATCAGCGCTTCGTCTTCGAGCAGTTCCGCGGGCTGCAGGTGACGCTGGTCAATTTTCTGACCCAGATTCAACCGCTGCGCACGCCGCGCGACGTCGATAACTACCTCGCGCGCCTGGGCCAGATGGCCGCGGTGCTCGATCAGGGCATCGAGGTCGCCAAGCTGCGCGCATCGATGGGCACCATTGCGCCCAAATTCATCCTGCAAGCGACGCTCGATGGAATCGATCGCTTCCTCTCCGCGGCGCCCGATCAGAACGTCCTGGTGAGCGCGCTGGCGACCCGCACCCAGGGCATCCCGGGCCTCTCGGCGGATCAGCGCGAGGCGGCGCTGGCTGCCGCCAAGCGCAGCGTGAGCGAATCGGTACGCCCCGCCTTCGCCCGGGTCCGGGCGGCGCTCGCCGACCAGATGAATGCCGCCAAGGACGAGGCGGGCTTGTGGAGCATGCCCAACGGCGCCGAGGCGTATGCCGCGCTGCTGCATGCGAACACGACCACCGATCTGACCGCGCAGCAGATCCACCGGATCGGCTTGCGCGAGGTGGCGCGCATCGAGCGGCACATGGACCGGGAGCTGCGCGCCCTGGGGCTCGCGCAAGGCAGTGTACGGGAGCGCTACGCGCAGCTCGAGAGGAGCGTGCAGCCCCCGCCCGATCCCGATCCGCGCCCGGCCCTGCTCGAGCAGCACGAGCGCATCCTGCGCGACGCCGAGGAGCGCGCCAGAAGCCTGTTCGACATACGGCCCAGGGCCGGCGTGCGGGTGCTGCGCGAGCCTGCGTTCACCGAGAAGAACGCGGCGGCGCATTACTCGTCCCCGGCACCGGACGGCTCGCGCCCCGGCACGGTGTGGGTGCCCCTGCCCGGGCCCACCTATCAGATCCTGGAGATGCGCACGCTCATGTACCACGAGGGCGTTCCCGGGCACCACTTTCAGATCGCCTTGCAGCAGGAATCGGCCGACCTTCCGCTCTATCGGCGCAAGCGGGTGTTCGGCGGACTGTCCGCTTTCGCCGAAGGCTGGGCGCTGTACGCCGAGCAGCTCGCGGTCGAGGCCGGCTGGTACCAGGGCGACCCGAAGGGGCGCCTCGGCCAGCTGTCCGATGAGCTGTTCCGCGCCAGGCGCCTGGTGGTCGACACGGGCTTGCATGCGCTGCATTGGACTCGCCAGCAGGCCATCGATTATGGGATCCCGGTTGCCGAAGTTGAGCGCTACGTCGTCATGCCGGGGCAGGCATGTGCGTATAAAATCGGCGAGATGCAGATCCTGGCGCAGCGGGCCAAGGCCCGCCATGCCCTCGGCAGCCGATTCTCGCTGCAGGGATTTCATGATCTGCTGTTGCGCACCGGCACGGTACCCTTGGCGGTCCTCGGGCAAGTGGTCGATGCCGACATCGCTGCGAGGCGCGGAGGCGATCAGCCATGACTCATCGAGCGAGCATCCGATTCGAGCACGGTCATTGCGGCCCCTGGATCGCGGCGGCGCTCATCGCCGCCGTGCTCATCTTGAGTCCCCAGCAGGCGCCCGGCACGATCCAGGCAGTGCCGCCCATCGGTCAGCCGAGCGAGCCGCCGGCATCGGCGGCCTCCGATGCCATCGATCAGCTCGCCGACGTGATGGTGGAAGCACCCGAGCCGCGCTACGTGGCGCCGACCCGGCGCGATGAGATCGGACGCATCTGGGCGCCGGTGCTGATCAACGGCCGGGGGCCGTTTCGCCTGGTGCTCGATACCGGGGCGACGAGCACGGTGGTGACCTCGTTGGTGGCCGAGGCGCTCGGCATTCCGATCAACGATTCGGCGCCCGTCATGCTGTTCGGGGTGACCGGGCAGGCCGCGGTGCCGACCATCCATGTCGACACGCTGAGCGTGGGGGATCTCGCGGTCGACTCGCCGCTCCTGCCCATCGTGCCCGATGCGCTCGGCGGCGCCGAGGGAATTCTCGGCTCCGAGGGCCTGAAGAACAAGCGCATCTTCATCGACTTTCGCCACGATAAAATCGCCATCACCTATTCGCGCGGCGAGCGGCCGGGGCGCGGCTTCTACACGGTGCCGTTCCGGCTGGTCCACGGGCAGCTCATCGTCATCGATGCCCTGGTCGGATCGGTGCACGCCCAGGCGATCATCGACACCGGCGGTGAGAGCACCATCGGCAATCTCGCGCTCAAGGATGCGTTGAACGATCACAACCTGAGCTACCACGGCCGTGTCGACCAGATCGAGGGCGCGACCAAGGCGATCGAGGAGGGCGAGCTCATCAGCGCGCCCGCCATCACCATGGGCCCGATTCTCATGCGCGATGC
>Ga0335074_10000502_pt1 | contig 56019 bp, 46 predicted proteins | sample Lox_Sample_23_FD_206715 | JGI IMG/M metagenome (GOLD analysis project Ga0335074, IMG submission 206715) | Soil microbial communities from Loxahatchee National Wildlife Refuge, Florida, United States - Lox_Sample_2.3 | ecosystem: Environmental > Terrestrial > Soil > Wetlands | place: USA...
GGCCGGTGGGGTACGCGTGTGGGGTAGGGGACGGCGAACAGTCCTCCGCATCCTTGCCGATCAAGTGCTTGGCTGGTAGTTTCGATTCCGACCCTAGCCTAAAGAACCCTGTCTTCCGCCGTCCTGACGCATCCCTTCGAATCTCCAAATACATCATAAGCCACTGATACGGCAGATACTTTCTGTCCAGGGCTGTCCACCCGCGTCCTTCCCTGCCCCGATTGGATCTGGGGTACGTGGCTGGGGTATCGTCCCGGCGACTGGGGTATCGGGGTCTTAGATGGCGCAACTCACTGAACCGCGCATTCGCAGCGCAAAACCGCGCGAGCGCGCCTACAAACTGTTCGATGAGCGCGGACTCTTGTTTGTGACGCCCGCAGGCCGTCGAGTGTGGCGCTTTCGATATCGAATCGGAGCCCTGGAGAAACTCATCTCGCTCGGCGCTTATCCGGATGTGACGCTCAAGCGTGCGCGAGAGAAGCGCGATGAGGCTCGTAAGCTCGTCGCCGATGAGATCGATCCAAGCGTTGAGCGACAGACGAGGCGCGCGGCGCTTCTGAATACGTTCGAGCGCGGACATTTCCGCGGAGAACCGTGAGCGACTGCTGAGCTCCCTCGAACGCGACAAACAACGCGTGCGTGCCGCAAAACGCTCAAAGAAGCAGGGCAAGAGCTGACGTGATCGAGCCCGCGCGCCCGCAACTGTCCTTCGCCGAGGGCCTGATCCAGGAGGAAGTGGGGCCGCTCTGGGAAGAGTGGCTGCGCCAAGTCGATGAGGTGCTGGCCGACCGGGAACTGGTGCAGATCGTCTATGAGGCCCTCGCACGGCGCTGGCCTCAAAGCCGCACGCGCGGCCGGCCAGCGACCCCGGCAGAGGTGGTCCTGCGGATGCTGCTGCTCAAGCACATGCGCAACTGGAGTTACCGGGTGCTCGAGCGCGAAGTGCGTGCGAACCTGGTGTACCGGCAGTTCACGCGAGTGGGAGCCGAGAAGGTTCCCGACGCCAAGACCCTTGGCAAGCTCGCCCTCGCGGTTGGCCCCGAGATCATCGAGCAGATCCATCATCGGGTGGTCACCATCGCCTGTGAGAAGCGGATCGTTCGCGGCCGGCGGTTGCGCGTGGATACCACGGTGGTCGAGACAACCGGGGCCAGCTGTACGTGCGACACGTTTTCACACATGAGCAATACGATCGCTGGTCGAAAGAGATGCGGAGCGGTAAACGGAAGAGGAAACGAGAGGCTAAGAAGTGACTGAAATTGGCAAATCTGATGTCGAACGGCTTGCGCCGGCGTGGCGAGAGTTCGAGATCCGCTCGCCCGTGAAGCTCCGGGCCGTGGAGATCGGCGATGACGAGAATCACGCCCTGATGGGGCTGCTCGATGTGGTGACGTTCTTAGTTCGCGACTACGAAGAACGTCACGTCGATATTCCCGATGCGAAGCCTGCTGCCGTACTGCGCTTTCTCATGCGTCAACACGGCCTGCGTCAGGTGGATCTCGCGCCGATCTTCGGTGCGCAGTCGAATGTGAGCGAGGTATTGAGCGGCAAGCGGGAGATCAATGCGCGACAGGCGCGTGCACTCGCCGAGCGCTTCGGGGTCTCCGCGGCGGTGTTCATCTGAACGACCGATTTACGACTGCTCCAGCATGAGGTCTTACGTATTCCCTGCGGCACCGGAGCCGCGAAGCGGCCATTGCTACGTCCGCTTATCCCCTTTGGCGGCCGAGCCGATCTGACGGATCGTGTGACCGCTGTGGGTCCGAAAGCATCAGTCTGTCTGACTTCCACCCTCGGCCCGGAAGCGGTCAGACACTACAAACGGCTAGACTCTCCCACGAACGGACGTTGAGGATCCCAACACGAGCGACAGCGACCTAATGGGTGCCTGGCGGGCGGTTGGTGACGAATATCGGGGAAAGATGGTGGAGTTCGCGGCGGACCGAAACACCCGCCGGTTTACCAGCCGAGGCGAGATCTCGTTCGAACTGAAGGTGAGTGATAATACGTTCAGCGGAACGGCAAGCGCCGCGTTCTTTGACGCGAGCGGGCACAAGATCAGGGGGCCAATGCGGGAAAAGATGGAAGGCGAACGGCGGGTGCAGCCGTGACTCTCTCACTTCATCCGACCGCTCAACGCCACTCGGCTCGCGCCCAGTCGAAGCCGGAGACCGCGTATCGGGCATAATTCCGTGCCCTTCCCTGGAGATGTCATGCACACGTCCTACCTCTATCTGCTCGCGGTGCTCGCCATGATTCCGGGAGCTCACGCCCAGTCACCAGATCCTCAACCGCTGCCTTTGCCCTCTGCCGTGCCGGCGCCGCAGGACAGCCCATGGCCGGGCACCATCGTCCTGAGCGTCGATGCCTCCGACACCGCGCGCAGCGTGCTCTTCATGCACGAGGTGATTCCCGTTGCCGGCGCAGGAGATCTCATCCTGCTGTACCCGGAGTGGATCCCCGGCCATCACTCACCTACCGGGCGCGAGCGATTGGACCGTGTGGCGGGCCTCACTGTCACGGGCGCCGCTGCCCGCCTGTCCTGGTCGCGTGATCCGGTGAACATGTTCGCGTTTCACATCCACGTGCCGGCGGGCGTCGCATCGGTGAACGTGGACTACCAGTACCTGTCACCGTCGGTCGGAGGATCGGACACGCCAGAGCTGACTCCGGAGCTGCTGACACTGGACTGGGATACCGTGGTGCTGTACCCGGGCGGACATTTCGCGCGACGCATCACGGTGCAGCCGCGCATCACGCTGCCCGAGGGCTGGCGCATGGCCACCGCGCTGAGCTCGCCGACGCGCGCGGGCGACGTGGTGACCTTTGCGCCGGTCACGCTCGATGTGCTGGTGGACTCTCCGCTGTACGCAGGACGGAATTCCGCGACCCTGGATTTGACGCAGAACGGACCTCCGGTGCGCCTGAACCTGTTCGCCGACCGTCCGGAACAGCTGCAGGTGGGTGCGGCGCAGTTAGCCGCCCACCGCGCGCTGGTGCAGCAGGCGTACCGCTTGTTCGGTTCGCGGCACTACGATCATTACGACTTCCTGGTCAGCCTTGGCGCCGCGTTCCCGGTGAATGGCACCGAGCACCACCGTTCCAGCTTCGACGGTCTGTACCCAGATTTCTTCAGCGACTGGAGCCGCAGCGTGCCGGCGCGCTTCGTGTTGCCGCACGAGTACGTTCACTCCTGGAACGGCAAGTACCGCCGCCCCGCGGATCTCTGGACCGCGAACTACAACGTACCCATGCGCGACAGTCTGTTGTGGGTCTACGAAGGTATGACTCAGTACTGGGGTGACGTGCTCACCGCCCGCTCCGGCCTGTGGAGCCGGGAGCAGGCGCTCGACGTGCTGGCGGTATTGATCGCGCGTTACCAGGCCGAGCCCGGGCGCGAGTGGCGGACCCTCCAGGACACCACCAACGAGCCCATCATCAGCAACCACTCGCCGCAAGCCTGGAGCACCTGGCAGCGTGCGTTCGATTACTACCGTGTGGGCCAGCTCATCTGGTTGGATGCCGACACACTCATCCGCGAACGCTCCGGCGGACGGCGCTCGCTGGATGACTTCGCGCGGGACTTCTTCGGGACCAACGACGACGGCGGCGCCGAGCGCACCTACACCTTCGAGGACGTGGTGGCATCGCTCGATCGAGTGCTGCCCTACGATTGGACCGGGTTTCTACGTGCGCGCTTGGATGCCCTGGGCGGTGACCTGCCGCTCGACGGCGTGACGCGCGGCGGTTATCGGCTGGTATACACCGACACGCCCAGCGAGGTGTATCGCCTGAGCGAGGAGCGCGACAAGATGACGAACCTCGCCTACTCCGTCGGCGTCTCTGTCGACCCTGACGGTAAGCTGCGTGCAGTGGTGTGGAACAGCCCGGCGTGGAGGGCTCGACTCGCACCGGGCGCGCAGGTGCTGGCCGTGAACGGATATGCCTTCGACAGTGATCGCCTGACGTCCGCCGTCCGCACGGCTGCCCACGCCATCGAGCCGATCGAGATCATCGTGCGCGAGGGCGACCGCGTCCAAACCGTGCGCATCGATTATCACGGTGGCCTGCGCTACCCCCACTTGGTCCGGGATGCGGCACGCCCGGCGTTGCTCGACCGCATCTACGCGCCCCGACCGTGAGCGGTGGTGCGTGTCATCTCTTCGCTTCAAACGACTCGCATCGCAAATAGCCGTTGAGGGCATTCGTCCCTGATCGGCCCCTGGCCAGCCGGTCCAAAAACCCGCGTCGGTGCTAGCGGGCCTCGGCGAGCGGATGCGTCGTACGGTCGAGCTTTATCGGCACGTCATCGGAGGCGCGACGCTCACCATGGATGGAGCCGCGGCGTGTCTTCGATTGCAGTCTCATCTTCTTGGCTGAAAGTTCGGATCGCCGAACTGCCACAGGGCGAACGCCATCTGATCGGCCCAAAGCCTGCGGGCCTGCTCGCGCTGCGAGCCGATTCCGTGGCCGGCGTCGTAATCGACATCAAAAAGGATCGGTTTGCGGCTCGTGCTCGCGGCCTCGAGGCGCGCCGCGAGCTTGGCGACAATCCAGGGGGCGACGCGTGGGTCGTTGGCGCCTGTGTGCAGGAGCACTGCAGGATATGCGGTGCCGTCGCGCACGTGCGCATAAGCGCTCATCGCGTACAGGCCGTGAAAGCCATCCTCCGTCTTTACCGAACCGAGTTCGCCGGTGTTCGGCGGACCGTTGGGGGTGAGTTCGAAGCGCAGTGTGTCCGTGATGCCGACAACATCGATGATTGCGGCGAAGAGATCGGGCCGCCAGGTGAGGGCGCCTCCGATCAGGATGCCACCGGCGCTGGTGCCCTGACCGGCAAGATATCTGGCTGCTGTGAAGCCCCTATCTATGAGGTACTGGCCGCAAGCGATGAAGTCGAAGACAGTGTTGAGCTTGGTCAGCTTTTCTCCGCCGCGGTGCCAGTCCTCGCCATACTCGCCACCGCCCCGTACGTGTGCCACGGCAATCACACCGCCCCGCTCGATCCAGCTCAAAAGCATGGGATCAAAGTATGGGTCATACGAGATGCCGTAGGCGCCGTAGCCGAGGAGCAGCGTTGGGCGGGCTCCATCGCGCGGCGCGCCCTTTTGGCGCAGGATAGAGAGCGGTACCTGCGTACCGTCATAGGACGTGGCGAACACTTCCTCCGCGGCGAGCCGTGAGGTGTCGATCGGCGGGGCGGGAATCAGTCCGGTAACGCGGGTCGTATCGCTCGCCGGGTCGTAACGATAGATTTGATCGGGTTCGATCCAGCCGGTCAGGCCGATGAGTGCCCCGGTTCGCCGCACGTCTGCTGCGGCGATTGTGCCGGTGCCGCGGAACGGAACCGGTACTTCATGCCGCTGCGCACTGCCGGCGGAAGCACGCAGCACTCGGGTCGTCGCACCGTCCCGCGCGCTGACGTACACACCGTCCCTCGCGACCGCGAAGCCGGTGAGTACCGCAGAGCTCTCCGGGACCAGGACACTCGCGTGCGCCAGGTCTGGATTGGAGAGGGCGATTCGCGCGAGCTTGAAGCGTGGTGCATCCTTTGAGGTGAGAAAGTACAGATACTCGCCCTGGATCTGAAACTGAGTCACTTGATCGGTCACGTCGGCGATCTTGCGCCATGGGGTCTTTGCGTTGTCGATACCGTCGAGGCGAGCGACGTAGAGCGTCGAGGGATTCTGATCCAGATTCTGATTCGCGACTGCGAGCGCGTAACGCGAATCGGACGCGGTCAGAATGTAGGTGCCCTGACCTTCGGGGACCTCCAGGTTGGCTGCCACACCTCGCCCAAACACTGCTGGGTCCTCATCACCGCTTGGGTTCGTTCCGAGCGCATGCAGGTAGGTGGGGGCGTTGTAGAGCAGCTCTGCCGGTTTCATTCCAGCGGTAGGCTTGTGGTATCGCAGATAGAAGAAGCCGCTGTTGTCCGGCAGCCAGGCAATGACGCTCAGGCTGGTGCGATCGATCGCCTCCTTGAAGGTGCGCTTGCCGGCGACCTGGAGCACGTGTACGACGCTATCCTCCGAGCCACCGAGCGACACACCAAATGCGACGAGTTGTCCGTTCCAGGAAGGTGTATAGAAATCGAGCGCGGCGTGCGCCTTTGCCGTACCGAGCTTGGCAGGGTCGAGGAGCAGATGCTCGGCGCCTTCGAGCCGGTCACGATAATAGAGCCTCGGCACCTGATCTTCGGGTCTGCGTTTCCGATAGAAGTAGCGCTCGCCTCGCTGCTGTACGTCGTACACCTCCATTTGCATCTTATCGAGCGCGGTGATGCGCTCGAGCAGCGACTTGCGCCCCGGCAGGCGATCGAGCACCGCGCGCGCGTAGGTTGCCTGACCCTTCATCCAGGCCTGCACCTGAGGATTCTTGAAATCTTCGAAGTAGCGGTAGTTGTCGGTCACCTGGGTGCCGAAGTAGTCGTCCGTGACGGGGACGATCGGAGCCACCGACGGTGATGGCGGCGCGGCGGAGGCGAGCGATGCAGCCAGAGCGAGGAGGGCGATCGAGCAATGGCGACTGTGAAGCATGAGTCTTCCCTTCGAGGGCAGCGTCCGAGTGGCCGTCGGACCCTCGAACGTTGGGGGGGATGATACGCGCCGGCTACGCTCGCGACCAAGGCCTCGAACGGTCACGGCCCAATTCGCAGCTCCCGTTTCCGGTCGTTCAGCGATGCTCAGGCTTGGTTAGCGCTGTAGCAGGATGCGCTTGCCGGGAAAGTCGAGACACACGCGGTGCCACATTACGCGCACCGTGACCGCAGTCGAGGTCGGCGATGCGCGGGAGATCGTCAGTTACAACCGCAGGAACCGTTGCTGTCGGCCAAAACCCGCCAGTGACAGTTCGATGTGAGCGCAGCAAAGCGCCCGCTCTCGTTGATCAGCCGTATAGCCCTCGACGGAATGGCTTGCTGGCTATTGCATCTGATTCGGCCCATCATCCAAATGATGCGACTGTCAAAGTTCATTCAGGACCACCTGGAAGGAATCCTTAGTGACTGGGAGTCCTTCGCTCAAACGCTTCTACCGGCCGGCAAGACCCTGAACCCAACCGCGCTGCGCGACGATGCCGAGAACCTGCTAAGAGCCATTGCGCTAGATATGGAGACCGCGCAGAACCTCACTCAGCAGGCGCTCAAATCCAAGGGCGACCGTCGCTCCCTGGAGTCTCTGACCCCACACAAGCACGCCCATGACCGTTACGCCATAGGGTTCGATCTCGATCAGCTTGTAGCTGAGTACCGCGCCTTGCGTGCTAGTGTCATTCGGCGATGGACTTCTGAGTTTGGTCAAGCCGATTACGCAGCTCTGGAGGAACTCACGCGCTTCAATGAAGCGATTGATGAGGCATTGGCCGATTCTGTGGCTCGTTACGGCGCCATTGTGGAGCGCGCGAAAACCATGTTTCTGGCGATATTGGGGCACGACCTTCGCACCCCATTGAGCGCAGTATTGGCCGCTGCGAATGCCCTCCTCCTGGCTGAAGGCGAGGGCAATCGGACCCTGAAGACCGCCGCGCTCATCTTGCGCAGCGGTACGCGAATGAGTCAGCTGATCTCGGATTTGATTGATTTCACCCGTACGCGCCTGGGTGACGGCCTACCGCTAGTTCGCCGGCCGATGGACCTCGGCTTGGCCGCCCACGAGGCCATGGAGGAGACTCAAGCTGTGTATCCGGAACATACAATGCGCTTAGCGAGGAGCGGTGATCTTCGCGGCACTTGGGATGAGGGACGTATGAAGCAGGCGCTGACCAACCTCATCGAGAATGCCGCCGAGCACGTCACTCCACAGACTCCGGTCACCGTTTCTGCAAACGGAGATGGTGACCACGTGGTCTTGACAGTTCACAATCATGGAACGCCGGTTCCAGAACCCGACCGCGCCAGGATCTTCGAGCCGTTGGTCCAGGTCGCCGAAACGTCCTCGCCGGCCATCAGCACACACATGGGCCTTGGCCTGTACATTGTTCGCCAAATCGTGCAAGCGCATGGTGGCACAGTCGGTCTGGAGTCGACGGAATCAGCGGGAACGACTTTCGTGATGAACTTGCCACGTCATTAAGAGGCGCCCTCGCTGCCGCTTCTGTCCATGCATTACTCCGACCGGCTTTGCTATAAGCCGGTATCTGATAACGCGCGTGGCGTCACCCGAGTTGTTCGCTCCCTGTCGGGATCCAGAATAATCCGCGAGCAGCCACGGTTTTCGATTTGGTGGTCGTGACGACTTTTCGGATTACCCTCGTGCTTCGCAGACGATCGCGCGTCGGCCACAAGGCTTGCGGGTACGATCGTGGGCCAGTGGTCCGTCACCCAGGTGGAAGGAGATTACGTGCTGGAACTTTTGGTGACGGGTGGTCCACTGCAGCACGGATGGAACCTCGGGGTCGAGATTCGGGGCAGAACCGCTCCGTTTGAATTGTACTTCCGGGTCCGTGATCCAGATCAGCGGACCGGATTGGAATTCACGCACCCGAACAGCCCTATGGGAAGCGGCCAGTCCTGACCGGCGGCTTCGGGTCGGGAGCGCCTTCGGCGAACTGCGGTCCTATACCGGCCGATAGATTTGAGCCACCGCTCCCCGCGGGAACGGAGTTGAGCTCAGGAGCTTGAAAGTCCGTGGCGCTGCAAGACCAGAAAACAGCGGGAGCCCTTTGCCGACCGCGACCGGATGTATCAATAGCGCGTACTGGTCAATAAGTCCCGCAGAAATGAGGCTTCGGGCAAAGCCGGCTCCGCCGTGCGCAATAATTGGCTTGCCATCCTGAGCCCTCAGCTTGGCGACCTCCTCCGCCAGATCCCCGCTCGCGACATAGGCTTTTGCCCAACTATCGCCCCCGGGCTGCAGCTGCGCGCGCTGGTCTGGACGCGTGTGGGCACGCGCGTCTCTAAGCGCCGCTGTCGTGTCGGTGCCCTTTAAGACGGCAGATCCCTGCTTTGAGAAGACCGCTTTGGGTATCTGGTTCATCGGCGGTGCGTACACTTCAGTGGAGTTCGGCCAGTAGGCGGCCATATCATGGAAGGTACGGCTGCCCATGATGTGAAGGCTCGCCTCCCACAGGGTTTTAACTGTCCAGGCGGCCGCCGCTTCATCCTGAGTGTCGAAGATCCATTTGGCTCCACCGTCCTCGCTGGCTACGTAGCCATCGATCGATATAGACATCTTCAAGATCAGCTCTCTCATCGCAGCCTCCAGTTGCTTCCGGACGACGAATCAGACTGATCAATTTCGACCGATCGAGCCGCCTTCAAGCGCGCTTCTGGCTCGGAAAGGAGGCGCGGCGGCAGGGTGTTCCGGTCAATCAGCATCCCGCAAAAGGCCGATTGGCCAGACGACTATCGTGGCGCGTGTCGAGGCGCCGGTTCTCAGCGTTGGGAAAGCCCCCGGCCTGTGCGGGGGGCTCTTGCTCATACGACAGGATCAGCTTACCGGCTGACCTGGACGCTGGTTCCTCCGGCGCCAGGGCCGCTAATGCGAGCGCCTTCACCGTTGGAGACGACCTTGACCCAGAGCGAGTCCTTGCCCTTGTAGTACGAGGTGGCGCTGGCCTTGCGCAGCGCATCCAGGCTGTCCTGCGGCGTACCCGAGGCTGCAGTGGCGAATCCCGGCAGCTCGAAGATCACCCACGAGCCGCTATCCAGTTCGCTGAGGCGCAGTGCCACGGACGGCCTTTCGGTGGTCACCTTGATCTCGGTGCCGGCGCGTATGTTGGTTGCACCGGTTAGTGTGACCTCCTTGCCATTGCGGCTGAGCATGACTGGCGGCTGAGGAGGTCCCCCGGGACCACCGGGCCGACCAGCCGGTGCGCCGGGGCCGCCACGACCTGCCGCTAGGCCAGGACCGGTGGCTGCGCCGGGACCGGCGGGTGCGCCTCTGGCAGGACCTGCGCCAGGGGCGCCGCCGAAACCGCGGAAAACGCCGCCGCCGCCGGGGCCGCCAACAGCCAAGCGTCCGACATCGCCCTTGCACACAGCGGCATTCCAGGTCGGCTTGATCTCACAGGCGTTGTCGATGGCGATTCCGTCATCTGCATCATTGATGAGAATGTAGGAGTCCGGGACACCGCTGACCGAGCCGTCCACGTCGTGGAACACTGCGGTCTTGTAGCTCCCATTGCCGTAATCATCGTTGCTCCATTTGTGCTCCATCGGAGGGAAATACACCGGCTTGGCGTTGATGAATTTCGCACGCTGTACGGTGTTGTTGGAGCTCATTCCGAAGCTGGTATACAGCAGGTAAGAGATCGCTCCCGTCTTGCGCGTGGCATTGTCCTGGAAATTCACGAAGGTGACATTGTCGAGTTCATGACGGTAATCGTAGAACTCGTAGCCGCGGATCGGGAAATCCGGGAGTTCGGGCTCCGGCAAGCTGCGGCCGTAAGCGATTTCCGCCGGTGTCCTGGGATTGCCGATGTTCGCGGTTTCGCCCACGAACAGCGAGTCGACCACCCGTGACGTAAAGGGGGAATGGCCGAAGTTGCCGGACGCATGCGTGTAGCCGATGCCGTTGTCGGCCAGCTTCAAGTTCTTGAACAAGTCCATCTCACCGCGGGTCCACATTCCGCTATTTCGGTTCTTGTAGCTGGTGAAATCCTCGATGACCGTCTCCACGATGGGGCTGTTCGCGTCAGCCGGATTGGCAAGGGCGATATGCCCGCCGGTCCTGAAATGGCCATCGGTCTGAGGGCCGCGGTCGAACATGAAACCGTCAAAGTTCGAATGGGCGGTGTTGCCTTTGAACTCCCGCAGCCGGGTTCGACGTGGCCAGGTTGCCTTGCTGATCGCCGTGCCTGCGAACGCGCCCGTCGGATGCTGCGGCAAGGCGAACCAGAAACCCGTCGCCTCGGACCCGGCGGCCACGTTGTCTACGTAAGTATTGTCCGGATTGGTGATCCAGAACGTCGACGCCGTGTTGTCGGACGGGATCAGGATATCCTTGGCGCTCTGGCCGGCCACATTGAAGTTCTTGCCGCCCTCCGCCCCGAACGGGCCGAGGTTTGTCGGAACACAGGGTTTGCCGTCAGGATGACACTTGGTCATCATTCCCAGGTTGTGGATGAACCGGTTGCCCGTTTCGATGCCGTCTTCCAGGAAATAGCAGTGACCGACGGTGTTGTAGGTCACGTTGTTTTGCACTCGCACGTTATCGGTGCCATGCACCGTCACGCAGCGGCTGTAGGTGTCGTGAATCGCTGAATTTTCGATGTACTGCCCTTTGGCATCGCCGACCAGATGCCAGTGGATCGGATACCGGGCCAGATGCAGGTACTGACCCATGCGAGTCAATTCGACGCCGGAGACATACATTTTAGACCCGGCGATCGCCATGATGTGCCCCCCGAAGTAGGAGCGTTCTGCGTCTTTGGAAGCCTGGATCAGAATATTTCGCGTCAGCATGCCAACTTCCCCACGTTCATCCACGCCGTAGGTGATCTTGCCGAAATGCATGTACTTCAGGGGCTGATCAAGCGTGATCACGTTGCGAGCAATGGCGGCGATCGTTCGCTTCTCCGCCTGCGTGGAATCGAAGTCGGTCGAGGCAAGGACGATCACGTCCCCTTTGCGCCAGCCACGGGCATTCAACACTTGGATCCTGTCGCTACCGGCCTTGGCCGTTCGAGCGAGTTTGGTCCAAGAATTCGTCCGGTCACCATGCAGCTTCAGGGTTCCGCCCGCGATCACGATCCCGCGGCGAGCCATTCCATCCATGTCTTGACCAGGGACGTTGTCGGTGAGGGTGATGGTCGCCTTGCGCGTGTGGGGTTTGGCTTCGGTGCCGATTTCCAGTTCCCCCTGCACGATGATCCAGTCGGTAGTCAGCTCGATGTCGGCTTGGTCCGAGAAGCTGAGTTTGCCTTCGATATGCAAGCCGCCTAGCGACGGCGGACTCACGTCGAGAAGCACATTCTTGCCTCTTTCAATGGTGACGGTGTCCCCTGCACCGGGCACCTTCCGGTCTGGCCAGGTGGCAGGATTGGACCAGAGCTCCTGCTTGACCGCGTGCGATTCTTGTTCCTGAGCGGCCGCAACGACGTCGAATGCGCCGACGTTGAAGAATGCTGGAACGAGCAACGCAAAAAGGAACGAGCGATATGGTCCTCTCATTGTCATCAATCCCCTCGTATTCAAAGATGACCCCGCACCTTCGCGGCAGAGGATAGCGCAATTGACCTGCGCCCAGCGCATATCAGGCAAACGTGCGATCCGAGGCGATCGAATCCGAACGGATGGCGGAATTTCGAAAAAGGTCGACGCATCATGATCCGACACTTTCACGGTCCGCGACATGCGCGACAGGAGAAGACCTAAATAATTGATTTCACTCAAGTGCTTGGAATCGTAGCCAAGGCCCCTGCGGACCACGCATGGAAAGGCCCCGCGCTTGCCCGGCGCGGAAGGAGTCTTTCCAGGTGAGTACCCTGCAGCCTGGGGATAGCCCGCGAGTGGTCGGTGCACCTGAAAGTCGGGTCGGCGCGAGAGCCGGCGGTCGCCTTCGAGGTGGTTAAACACCCCGGTATCTACGTCCGCCATCCACTACCCGATCGTTCTCTCGTGGGCCGGCCCGAGAGCGAATGGTCAAATTCGCTTACGCTGAGGTTCAGGGGCAAACTCCGGGGTGACCCGTGGACGGGCGCCGGAGCCACGATCGGGAAGGATGAGTCGTTGACCGAGCAGACGAAAGCCGTATTCCTTAGCTACGCCTCGCAGGATGCCGAGGCGGCGCAGCGTATCTGCGACGCGCTCAGGACCGCCTGATGGCCGCAGAGAAAGCCTTCCTCCTGCCAGTGGTCATCGACAAGACGACGGAGGCAGAGGCTCTGGTACCGGAGCGCTTCCGCGAAGTGCAATGGACGCGTCTTCCTGAGGGAAGTACGCCGCCGGGGTTCGTCGAACGGGTCCGCCGCTTACTCTACGGTGGGCCACCGGTGGCTCACCGTCTCATCGCAGAGGCGGAGTTCGCCCGGGTAGATCAGCGCTCTGGGCGCAACCTGCCGAGAAGGATACTGCTGCCGTTCGTCGGCCTGGGCGTCCTCATCGCGACCGGCTATTTCATCAGCGAGCGGTTCCTTCTCCCGTCGCGGACGATGAGGACCCTGGCAACTGCGGCGGTGACTGAACCGAATGCAGCCGCACCGCGGCTCGCCTCGGGGACCTCGATCGCCGTGTTGCCCTTCCTGGACCTGAGCGAGAACAGGGACGAAGGGTATTTCTCCGATGGCATCTCGGAGGAGATTATCGACCTTCTGGCCCAGATACCGAACTTGCAGGTGATTGCGCGCACTTCCGCGTTCTACTTCAAGGGCAAGCACGTCACGATTGCGGAAGTTGCAAGAACGCTGGGTGTCGGCCAGGTTCTCGAGGGAAGCGTGGGTAAGGCGGGTAATACCGTCCGCGTGACCGCGCAGCTCATTCGTGCTACGCGGTCGCGTGGGCCGGGCTTTCTAACGCCGAGACCGACGTTGCGCAGTATGCGTCCGACGCCGCCGCCTATGAGCGGGCGCGCGTAGCAGTCGAGAAGGCTCTGGCGCTTTCCCCTGATTACCCGAGCGCCTATCAGGTACGGGGTTATCTACGGATGGAAACCCTCGATTTCGCCGGCGCTCTGGCGGACTACGAGAGAGCGGTTGCCCTTGCGCCGGCGAGTCCCAGCATTCGGGAGAGCCGATCCTCGCTATGGCGCCCTGCTGCAGAAACTCAAATTGGACCAATAAAGCGTGTGTGTCCAGCGTGCCGCTGATCACGGGCAATCTCACCTCTTAGGGTACCGAGGGTGATGGGGCAAGGACGAAGGTTCCTTCGCGGTGCCGCAGTCCTCGTCATATTTCTGGCCATCCATGGGGTCGAAGCGTGGGCGCCCTGGCATGAGCCCCTTGCATGGATGCACGAGCTCACCAAAGGGCTCGCCTCAAACGATTCTCTGTGGGCCATCCTCTATTGCGTAGAGCAAGCACTGATCGTTTGCCTGTGCACTGTGACCGTCATGTGGCTGTTCGGCGGCGGTGCCGCGCAGGCTCTCAAGTCTTTGGGATTGGGCGGCGGAATCGTGCGCGGCCTCTTGCTGGGCATCGTTGCCACGCTGCCGATGCCCGTTCTGTTTGCGCTTTCCGGCCACGCCAAATTCACCGCCGGTACTGCCGTGCAGGTGGGTGTCTTCGGAGTGATTTCCGGAGTGGGTGAGGAGGTGCTTTTCCGCGGCTTTGCTTTCGGACTGCTGTACCGCAGATTGCGCCTGGGCTTCTGGCTCTCGATAATTCTGCCCACCGCCGCCTTTGCAGTCGGCCATCTATACCAGGTGCGTGGACTTCGGGATTCCCTGAGCATTCTCGCCCTTACTGGCTTTGGTAGTGTGTGGTTTGGCTGGCTCTATGTCCGGTGGGAATACAATCTGTGGGTACCTATCGCGGTACATGCGCTCATGGACTCCTGGTGGAGCATATTCAGCGTGAGCGAGACGGCCCTCGGGGGCCATGAGGCCAACAACGCGAGGCTGTTGACGGTTGTACTATCGATCATCCTCACCTTGTGGCACTGCGGCTGGGATTGGCGCAAGGCATTCCTGCGCATTCGACCTCCAGATCCAGAGTCAACTCCCAGTCCACAGTTCTTCGCCAAGTCATTGCGCTGATTGCCGATAGGCGACGCTGCCGCGCGATGCGTCGGTGCGCCGGACTCATTGCGCAGGTGCTCGCTCATGAAGCGCGATTTCGATTGACACGCGCCATTATTTCATCAATTCTAGAAGCATGGAAATAAAGCGGGTCGTGGACGCGCTGGGCGCCCTCGCGCAGGACACGCGCCTGCAGGCATTTCGGCTGCTCGTGCAAGCCGGCCCAGCAGGGATCGCCGCGACCGAGATTGCGCAGCAGCTGCGTATCCCGACGAACACGCTGTCGTTTCACCTGAAGGCCCTGAGTCATGCGGGTCTGATTCTCTCCCGCCAGGAGGGCCGGTTCATTTACTACTCGGCCAATTACGAACAGATGGATTCGCTGCTCGGGTTCCTCACCGAGAACTGCTGCGGGGGCGCGAGCTGCGTCCCGATACCGGCTGCACCCCGAAGAAGGAGAGCGCCATGAAGCGCTTCCACGTTCATGTCCGTGTGCGTGATCTTGCGCGCAGTGTGCGCTTCTATTCGGAGCTCTTTGCAGCGGAGCCGATTATTCTCAAGGCCGACTACGCCAAGTGGATGCTCGAGGACCCGACGGGAATTCAATGGGAGACGTTCCTGACGGTCGGAGAGAGCGCGGTGTACGGGGATGATCCTCCCGTCATGGAGGCCGAGGTATCGCAGACTGCGGCTTGTTGCGTGCCAGGCTGCTGTGCACCGCGGACCGCGTGACGTCGAGCATCGAGCGTGGGTGACCGTAGCTACAACGTGCTCTTTCTGTGCACCGGCAATTCCGCGCGCAGCATCATTGCGGAGGTTCTCTTGAACCAATGGGGTCGGGGGCACTTCCGCGGCTTCAGCGCGGGCAGCCAACCGCGGGGTGCTGTGCACCCGATCGCTCTGGAGTTGCTCAAGCGGATGAATCTCCCGACCGCCGGCCTGCGCAGCAAGCGTTGGGAGGAGTTCACGGTGCCGGGCGCCCCACCGCTCGATTTCGTGTTCACGGTCTGCGACAACGCGGCCGGGGAGTCATGTCCCTACTGGCCCGGTCAACCGATGACGGCACATTGGGGCGTTCCCGACCCAGCGGCCGTGGAGGGCTCCGACACTGAAAAATGGGTTGCGTTTCGCGAGACCTTCCGACTGCTCGACAACCGCATCAAAGTATTTACGAGCCTTCCTATTGCGTCCCTTGATCGCGTAAAGCTGCAGGAACGACTGGATGCCATCGGGAAGTCGAGACCGCCTGAAGGAAGCGCGTGAGCCTAGCAAGGCGCCTGGCCGCGGAAGCACTCGGCTCGCTACTACTGGCCGCGACCGTCATCGGCTCCGGTATCATGGGCGAGCGTCTTGCAGCGGGGAATCTCGCCGTCGCCTTGCTCGCTAACACCGCAGCTACCGTCGCGATCCTCGCGGTGCTCATCGCGCTCCTCGGACCGGTGAGCGGCGCTCACTTCAATCCAGCGGTGTCGCTCGTCGAGGCGCTGCGTCGCAGGATGAGCTGGGGCGCTTTCCTCTCCTACGCGCTGGTCCAGATCGTCGGTTGCTGCGCAGGGGCGATGCTCGCTCATGCGATGTTCGGCCTCCCTCTGGTGCAAGCCTCGCTCCACGTCCGCACGGGAGGCTCGCAGTGGCTTGCCGAAGCGGTGGCGACCTGCGGGCTCGTTCTCGTCATCCTGGGCCATCGTGGCGCGGAGGATGTGCCCTGGATGGTGGCGGGATGGATCGGGGCGGCGTACTGGTTCACCGCCTCGACCTCATTCGCGAATCCGGCGATCACCATCGCCCGGTCACTGTCGGATACATTCGCCGGTATTCGTCCGCTCGATGTGCCGGGCTTCATCGTCGCGCAGCTGATCGGCGCGCTGCTTGGACTTGCGATCTCGAGCAGGCTTTTCCCGAACCAGTCGATGCACGCGACCTCGACTTCAACTGCTGGTCGATCCGATGCAATCGCAGGCCAACCCACGGGATCCCCTTAACTCATCAAAGCTCCACAAAGTGCCATGATGGAGACGGCCTGAAGCAGGGGGCGGCAGCGACTCAACCGAATCCAGCGCCGGGCCAGAAGCCGCTCTCCTGCCGTAAGATCGCCCAACTTCTCGAACCGCAGCGCGTTGGGAATGAAGTACGCAACGGACCAAGCTCGCGCTACGAAGTGACCTATCAGAGCTGCGACCAACCACCAACGGGCTGAACTCTCGCTCCACAGCAGCCAAGTTGCAACGATGAGCGCAAGCTCATACAGCGCGTGGCTAGGCCCCCAGAAGCGCTTTCGGTCTATCCCTCCGCGACGTGGCTGAATGATCGCGGGGTTCTCGGGCCACGCACGGTCGACCAGCAGCGTCTCGTAGACGCCTCCGCCGAGTCCGATGGCTCCGAAGACCACGGCCGAGAGCGACGCGAGGCCCGCAAAAAACGGTAAGGCCAGCTGCACGATGGGAGTCCCTGCGATGAACACGACACCAGAGAGGATGCCGGAACGCCCTCGTATGGATGCGGGAGGCTACGTTGGGACGCCCGGCATCAGGGTTTGCGGAACTTGAGAATGAACCGATCCGTCTTCCAGCGAATCGCCGGGTCGAATACCGTCTTTGTGTGATTATCGGCCGGATTGCGCAACAGCTCGCTCTCGCCTGCGAGGATGAATCCTGCCGCCTTCACCTCCTCGATCACGGTCGCTTCGTCAATGCGATGCAACGCCGCGGTCCGTGCAGTGCCGCTGCCCGGGGTCGCCGCGTGATCGAAGTGCAGGTCGTGATAGTTGAGCGTGGTCCAGAAGAGGTCTACCTTCTCGGGTAGATGGAAGTTTCCGAACAGCGTATGTTGTCCTTGCCTCACCGTGTGGTTTCGAGCGCATAGACTGTGCCACGGGGGCCAACGACATCACACGATGATCTCGAAGTGCAGCCGGCAACCTAGCAGATCGCGGCTCACGGACTCCTGAATTTCTGAAGCACCGAGGTGGTGAGCACCACGCCGCAGTCGCACTGGACGCCGATTGGCATCCGCAGCTCCAAGAGATTCTCAGCACCTCGACCTGCAAATACATCCTCGCCCAGCGCGAGAAGACGCTGGCAGACGCACCGCACGCCGTAGTACCACGTCCTTTGCTTGAGATCCCGTATGACTGGGATGCGCAGGGCCCGTGCTGCTGGGGCTGGCGCCTCGGCAAGGGGTTCGTGTAAAGCGGCGTTGAATTCCCTCATGAGAACGCATTGTGCAGGACCATTCCTGCCGCGCCAGTCGGGGGAACCACAGGCACATAGCGGTTTTCCACGGGTAGCCCCGCGGGTGCGGGAGCGGGTCTTCGTGGAAACCGGTCATCTGAGTTAAGCTGCGAGCGAGGTCCGTAGAGAGATCCCATGACCAGACGTTTCGAGCGCAAGAGTGTGATCGTCACCGGTGGCGGATCGGGAATCGGGCGGGCAGCGGTCCTCGCCTTCGCCGCCGAGGGCGCGCGCCTCGTCGTTGCGGACGTGAACGAGGCGGGCGGCGAGGAGACGGTACGGATGACGCGTGAGCTGCGAGGCGAGGCGGCGTTCGTGCGCACCGACGTTGCGCGCGCAGGCGACTGCGCGGCCATGGTCGAGCGGGCGTTGACACTTTATGGGCGGCTCGACATCGCCTTCAACAACGCTGGGATCAACCTCCATCCAGCGCCCATTGCGGAGATCGCTGTCGAGGACTGGGAGCGCATCCTTGCCGTCAACCTCACCGGCGTCTTCCTGTGTATGAGGCACGAGATCCCGGTGATGAAACGAGGCGGTGGGGGCGCCATCATCAACACGGCGTCGGTCGGCGGGGTGATCGGCACGGCCGGCGTGACGCCTTACTGCGCGACCAAGCACGGGGTCATCGGGCTCACGAAATCCGCCGCGCTCGATCACATCGGCGACGGTATTCGCATCAATGCGGTTTGCCCCGGCGGAACGCGTACCGAGATGCTCGCGGAGTGGTTCAAGGATCCCGCCGTCGAGCGGCGCGCCCTTGCGCATACGCCGATCGGGCGCATGGCAAGCCCCGAGGAAATCGCCCGCACCGTGCTCTTCCTCGCCTCCGACGAGGCCGCATTCATGGTGGGTCACGCGCTCATCGCCGATGGAGGACTCACGGCTCAGTGACGCCGCTGTCCTGCACGGAAGGCATGCAGGGCGAGCCGCTGCCGAGGCAGTTCACGCAGGTGACCATCATACGGAAGTGTTTTGCCGCCCCGGGTCTCGTTTGCATCGCGATCTCCATTGCGAGCGCACCTGCATCGGCCGGCTGCACACTCCGGCTCATGGCCCAGTTCCCGGTGACGTTGATCGCGTCCCAAGCTCCTGTCGTCGCGCGGATCGACGGCGTGGCTGCGCCTGTGCTCCTCGACACCGGCGCACGATTCAACCTGCTGAGCTACGATGCGGCAGCCAGGCTGCACCTCAGATGGCATGTGAGCCGCGGCCAAGTGTCCGGCGTTGGCGGGGTGGGCGACACGCTTCTCGCGGTTGCGGCTGCGAACGTCGGACTTGGAATCGCGCACGTCACCGGCGCTGAGTTCATCATCGCCAGCCTCCCGAGGGGAGCCGCTGCTGGGTTCATCGGCCGCAACATCCTCGACCGCTACGATATCGACTACGACCTGCCGGTGCGGGTCATCAAGCTTTTCCAACCGGGCGGTTGCGAGGGAGTGCCGCTGGCCTACTGGGCGAGATCACGTCAGTACTCGATGGCACAAGTCGATCCCGGCGACGCACAGACCGTCATCGGCTACGTGAACGGCATCGAGATGCGCATCCTATTCGACACCGCCGCGAGTACCACGATTCTCGACACAGCTGCCGCTTCGCGGGCTGGCGTGACGCCCCAATCGCCCGGGGCGATGCAAGGCGGTGTCATTCATGGGGCCGCAGGACGTCCCGTGAAGACGTGGCTCGTTCCTGTCAGGAGCGTCAGGATCGTCAACGAGGAGATCCACGGGAGCCTGATCCGAATCGGCACGCTCGCCCTTCCCAATGTCGAGATGGTGCTCGGTACCGATTTCTTCCTTTCGCATCACGTCTACCTGGCAAACGGGCAGCGCAGGATTTACTTCACGTACGAGGGTGGGCCGGTATTTGCTGGGAACGCGCCACCACGTAACGGAAGGTAGCCGAACCTGTCGATTCGCTGTTGTGGGGCGTAGCATGAGACCACGTGGGGTCCACCGCTGCGAGCCACCCTCGCGAGCGGGCAAGGAGTCGCGCCGTGCAACGATCGAAACCCGGCCGCGTGCTCGAAGCGAGCGGCTATGCCTTCCTCGGACTGCTCGCGATGACGCTCTTGTGGCGAGCGCCTGCAGGTAGCCCGGCACCGACCGCGGGGACGGAATACGACCACGGGGACGCAGAGCCTCAGCAGGCGACCTGGGTGCGGAGGAAGCTCAATCTCGTCTATCTGCAAACGACGACCCATTACTCCTGCTATTTTGTCAGGGACTACGTTCGCCACATCCTGCTCGAGCTCGGCGCCCGGAAGGAGGATCTCGAGCTTCATCCGGTGGATTGCGGCGAAGGACCGCCGTCGGTTGCGGGCTCCTTCTACGTGCTCGAGCCGGCCGTGGCGCCGGAGAGCGCAGCATCGGGGCTGGGCCAGGGTGGCGTTACGAGCACGGTCGCTGCGCACTGGGCGAGCGTCGAGGTGAGCTACAACGACCCATTCGAGCGAGTCCTCGACGTGACGGCCAAATGTCAGCTCGTCAGGACCGTATTCGACAGGGTCGTGCCGCTGTTCGCCGTTCGCGATGCCCATCTCGCGCCGAGCTGCGAGACGTACAGCGACCTCACCAATGCCGCCCTGCTGCGCGCCAGGGTCCTCGAACCCGATACGCCTGGCGCGCCCGAGTAGGGTTAGGTGCGGCTCCTCACCACGGCAGAGAGTAGGTCTTGATATTGGTGAAGCTTTTCATGGCTTCCTGTACCCCTTCCTTGTAGCCGAGGCCGGAGTCCTTGATTCCGCCGAATGGCGTGAGCTCCAGGCGATACCCCGGCACCTCGCGCACGTTGACGCTCCCGACATTGAGCTCCGAGACGAAGCGCGTGACGTAGTCGAGCCGGTTGGTGCACACGGCAGAGGAGAGCCCATAGGCGGTGCCGTTTGCGATGCGGATGGCCTCCTCGATGGTGCGGAACGTGACGATGGGCGACACCGGCCCGAAAGTCTCCTCCTTCACCACGCGCATGTGCGGGCCGACCCGGTCCAGCACGGTCGGCGAGTAGAGTGCGCCCTTGCGAATGTTCCCGTAGAGGAGCCGGGCTCCCGCTGCGACCGCCTCGTTGACCTTCTCCTCGAACGAGCGCGCGGCGGCCTCATCGATCACGGTGCCCATGTCGGTTGCCGGGTCCATGGGATCCCCGTACTTGACGGCGCGGGTCTTCTCGACCAGCCGTTCGGTGAAGCCCTGTGCTACCGACTCCTGCACCAGCATGCGCTTGATGGCCGTGCAGCGCTGGCCAGAGTTCTTGTAGGAGCCGGCCGCCGCGAGTGCGGCCGCCTCCTCGAGGTCTGCGTCTTCCATGACGATGAGCGGATCGTTCCCGCCGAGCTCGAGCACCTGGCGCTTGTAGATCGCCTTCGCCGCGATGTACTTGCCGACGGGCACGCCGCCGGTGAAGGTGACCAGGTCCACATCCGCATGGGTCAGCAGCTCATCGGCCATCTCCCGGGGATCCCCGGTGAGCACGCTGAACATCTCGGGCGGCAAGCCGGCCTCGTACAGAATGTCGGCGAGCAGCAGGGCGGTCAGCGGCGTCTTTTCCGAGGGCTTCAAAACCATCCGGTTGTTGCTGCTGATGCTGGGCGCGACTTTGTGCGCGACCTGATTGAGCGGATGATTGAAGGGTGTGATCGCGGTGATGACCCCGAGGAGCGGCTCGCGCAGCGTGTAGACCTTGCGGCGCTTGCCGTGCGCCGTGAGGTCGCAGGAGAACACCTGTCCATCGTCCTGCAGCGCCGCGTTGCCGGCGAAGACGAACACGTCGCAAGCGCGACCCACCTCGTAGAGGGAGTCCTTCTTGGCGAGGCCGCTCTCGGCGGTGATGAGGTTGGCGATCTCCTCGGTGCGCGAGCGGAGGATCTCCGCGGTCCGCAGGCAAATGCGGGACCGCTCATACCGCGTGAGCGGTGAGCGAAACGCTTTGGCCATCTCGATAGCTTGACGTACGTGGGCAATCGATGCCTGGGCCACCGTGCCGACAACGGCGCCGGTGTAAGGATTGCGTACCGAACTTGTGCGCTCGGTCGCGATGCGGTTGCCGGCGATGCGCAGCTGCTCGTGCCTCACCGGATGTGCCGAATCGCTCGCGGGAGCGCGCTGCGGACTAGTGGGAGGCATAGTTCAGCACCCAGTCGAAGGCATCGAAGTTGCGCCATTTGCGGCTTTCGTCGCGGTGGGCGACACGCCGGTTGAGGATGAGGGGCACCTGCTGTTCCGAGAGCCCGCCGTGCGATCGCAGCGGCACATCGAGTCCCGATAGATCGTGCTTCGCGGCCGCGCTTCCAAGCGCAACCGAGCGGGTCGAGATCACCACGAGATCGCCGAGGCGGTCGGCCGGGAGCTCCCAGCGCTTGGCGGCCTCCGTTCGCGTGAGTACGCACTCGATGCCCCGCAACGCCGCAAGCCGCGCCGCGAGGTCGCAGGCATCTGCCTCCCGCTCAAGGTAGATCGTCGCATAGGAGCCGAGGGCGCCGTGGTGCACGACGTAGGGATCGGTGATCGGCAGGATCACGCGGGTGCATCCCTCCCCAACCCACCCATCCACCAGATCCTGCAGGTAGATGACATTGGGCGTGGCATCGAGCCGGGTCTTGGCACTCATGCCATGATCGGCCGTGACGGCGATCGCACAGCCGAGCGCCTCGAGCTCGGCAAGATGGCGATCCATCATGCCGTAGAACGCGTTCGCCTCCGGCGTGCCGGGTGCGTGTTTGTGCTGCACGTAGTCGGTCGTGGACAAGTACATCACGTCGGGGCGGCGCGTCTGCATGAGCCGCACGCCGGCCGCGAAGACGAACTCGGACAGCTGCGCGCTGTAGACGCTCGGGACGGGCATGCCGACGAGCTTTGGAACGCCCTCGATGCCGTGTTCCGCAACGGTCGCCTGATCGGCCTTCTCGGAAGAGAAGCAGATGCCATGCATCTGGTGACCGAGGAGCTTGCGCAACTTGTCCTTGGCAGTGATCACGGCGACCTTGCGGCCCGCATCCGCAAGCGCCGCGAGCAGCGTCGGAGCGCGCAGCCACTTCGGATCATTCATCATGACCTCGACGCCGTTTTCCGTATCGTAGAGATAGTTGCCACAGATCCCATGGACTGCCGGCGGCGCACCCGTGACGATCGACAGATTGTTGGGATTGGTGAAGCTCGGGATCACGCAGTCTGCGATGACGGCGGTGCCGCGGGCCAGCGTTTCCTTCATCCACGGCATGTGGCCGCCAAAGACCGCTTGCGCGATGTAGTCAGGCTCGCAGCCGTCTACGCAAACGACTACGGACGGCTGCTCGGGCAGGCGATACGTACGCCCATTGACTTCGATGCGGCTCACGACACTCCCATGATTTCGGTAGTAGGCATTCTGCGATCACGCCGCTGCACGCAACTCGGTGAGCACCCGGGCGACGGCTTCGACCGCGCCCGTGATGCCGTGAGGCCCGAGTTGACCCATGCAGCCCACGCGGAAGGTCTCGACCGTCGTGAGCTTTCCGGGGTAGAGAATGTAGCCCTGGGCCTTCACGGCGTCGTAGAAGCTCTTGAAGGTGTAGCGCGGAATGTCGGGTGCGTAGAACGTCACGATGATCGGTGCCTGGATGGACTGCGGCAGAAAGCTTCTGAGCCCGAGCCTTGCCATGCCCTCGATCAGGGTGTGGCAGTTCTCGGCGTACCGCGCACCGCGCGCCCTGAGGCCACCCTCCTCGAGATACTGGCTGATGGCCGAATCGAAAGCCGCCACGACGTGGGTCGGCGGCGTGAAGCGCCACTGGGTCGTCTTCTGCATGTAGACCCACTGGTCGTAGAGGTCCATCGCGAGCGAGTGAGAGTTCCCCTCGCACCGCTCGAGTACCTCACGCCGCAGGATGACGAAACCCATCCCTGGCGGGCCTTCCAGGCACTTTCCCGAGGCGGCGACGATCGCATCGAAGGGGATACGACGCGCATCGATCTCGAGTGCACCGAAGGAGCTCATCGCATCGACGATCAGCCCCTTGCCGGCGTGCGCCACGATCCGTGCGACCTCCTCGAGGGGGTTCAGGATGCCCGTGCTCGTCTCGCAGTGCACGAGAGCGACGTGGGTGATCGAGGGGTCCGCACCGAGGCTGCGTTCGATATCCGCGGGGGCAACTTGCGCATTCTCCGCGTAATCGAGGGTGGTGAGCCTGCGTCCCAGCACGCGGCAGATTCGGGCGATGCGCTGGCAATACGCGCCGTTCTGTGGGACGAGAACATGGCCGGCACGCGGGACCACGGTGCCGATCGCGGCCTCCACGGAGAACGTGCCGCTACCCTGAAGTGGAACGCACTCGTGTGTTCCACGGCCGTGCGCGATCTCGAGGAGACGCTCGCGAATACGCCCCGTGATGCTGTTGAAGTCGACATCCCACGAGCCCCAATCGCGCAGCATGCTCTGCTTGGTGCGCATGGAGGTCGTGAGGGGTCCGGGCGTGAGGAGGAGGGGATCTTTGTTCATCGAGTGCGCCTTCAATCGGCCCGGCATCGGCGCCGGGCTCCGGTCTGGGCTCGGCAGGCGTGACAGTATCCTCGGTCCTGAGAACTGTCAACAGTTTACTGGTGCATGCCGGTCGGCTACACTGCGCAGAACTCAGCGAGCCGCACCGCGCATGAATTCATCGACACCCCTGCTCGAGGTCCTGCAGACGAACTCATTGCGCTCCGTCCTGCAGGAGGAGATCGAGCAGATGATCCTGCGCGGCGAGCTGACTACCGGGCAGCGCATCAACGAGGTCGAGCTGGCGGAGCGCTTCCGCACGAGTCGTGGTCCCGTGCGCGAGGCGCTGCGGGCGCTCGAGGAATGCGGTCTGGTGCGCGCCGAGCGCAACCGCGGCGTGTTCGTGCGCGAGGTGTCCGTCGCCGAAGCCGACGAGGCTTATGATGTGCGCGAGGTCCTCGATGAGCTCATCGGCCGGCGTCTCGCCGAGCGCATCACCACGCACCAGCTCGCGGCGCTGCGAGCGTTGCTCGATGAGATGGATGCCGCGGCCGCGGCTCACGATATCAAGCGCTACCACAAATTGAACCTGGATTTTCACGAGGCGCTGGTCGACTTCGTCGGCAACACCCGTCTCGCGGAGACCTACCGCCGGCTGACCAAGGAGTTGCTGCTCTTTCGCCTGCGCGGCTTGCAGGAGGGCGGCGGGCTTGCGGTGTCGAACGCCGAGCACAAGGCCGTCGTGAAAGCCATCGCGGCGCGGGATCCGGAGCGCGCCGGGCGGGTGCTGCGGGCTCATGCCGCCGACAGCCGTGCTCGCATGCACAGGGCCGCCGCCGCGTCGGGTACGTCCCAGATGCCGCACAAGGTCAAGTAGGGGCTGCTCTGGGCCCGGTTGCAGGATCCCGCTACGGTCAGCTCTCCCGGCTCAGAATGACATGGGTCGCACGCTCACCCGCGGTGTGCTCCGTGCACCGATACCCGAGCTTGACGAGGTCGAGGTCACCGAACAGGCGCTCGCCCGAGCCGACGAGTACTGGCGGGATCGCGATATGCAGCTCATCGATGAGCCCGGCGCGCAGATACTGCTGAATCGTCGCGACCCCGCCACCGATCCGCACGTCCCTCCCCTTCGCGAGCTTCCGCGCACTTTGCAGGGCCTCCTCGAGGCCGCCGGTGACGAAAGAGAAGGTCGTTCCGCCCTGCATCACGAGCGGCTCGCGAGGATGATGGGTCAGGACGAGCACGGGAACGTGGTACGGCGGCGTGTCGCCCCACCAGCCCTTCCAGGAGTCATCCGGCCAGGGTCCGCGGACGGGACCGAACATGTTGCGGCCGAGAATCCACGCGCCGACATTCTGAAAGCCACGCGCGGCGAAATCGTCATCGATCCCGCTCGCTCCGCCGTCCTTGCCGTGCATGCGCTGGAAGGTTCGTGTGGCGAAGGCCCACTCATGCAAGGCCAGCCCGCCGATGCCGAGAGGATTGTCGAGGCTCTGCGCCGGACCGGCTCCGTACCCGTCCACGGAGATCGCGAAGGAGCTCACTCTCACCTTGGGCATCGGACCATTCCTATGCGGCAGCCTGGAAGTCCTGCAGCTGCGCATCGAGCGCACGCTTGAACGCCGCGCGCGCCGTGCAGCGCTCGAGATAGGCGGCGAGACGCCCGTCGCGGGAGAGGATGTCGGTGTGCTCGAGGGCGCGCAGCACCGTCACCATGATGAGATCGCCCGCGGTGAAGCGACCTCCATCCAGATAGGGCTTCTCGCCGAGCGCTCTGGAGAGCTGGGAGAGGCGCCTCTCGAGGAACTCGACGGCACTCGGGCGGCGCAGCTTCGCCCATTCCTGGTTCGCGTACAGGATGTCGATCAGCACGACGTTCATCACGTGAGGCTCGATCGAATTGAGCGCTGCGACGAGCCACTGCACCGCGCGTGCGCGCGCTGCCGGCTCCTGCGGCAGCAGCGCCTCGCTGCGCTCGCCGATATGGAGCACGATGGCTCCCGACTCGAACAAGACCAAGCCGTCCTCCTCGAAAATGGGCACCTGACCGAAGGGCTGAAGTGCCCGATACTCCGGCTCGTCCTGGTCACCCTGCTCGAGGAGGCGAGTCTTGTAAGCAAGGCCCGCTTCCTCGAGTGCCCAGCGGACGCGCAGATCGCGCACCTGACCCCGGGCAAAGTCGGGAACCGATTTAAAGGCGGAGATCGTGACCATGTGCGACCCTCCTCTGGGTAACGCGGTTCCGATATCCCTACGACGAGCCGCGGGGTCGGAGATCGACATCGTAGAATGGCTACCATGATAGTCGTGGCCGGCGATCTGGACGACCCTCTAGTCCTTGCTCTCCTCGACCTGCACGTCACCCGTGCGCGCGCGCAGACCGCACGGGACAGCGCACACGCGCTCGATGCCTCCGGGCTGAGATCGCCCGAGATCAGTTTCTGGGCGGCTTGGGAAGAGGGGGCCCTCCTCGGGGTCGGTGCGTTGAAGCAGCTTTCGGCCAGCCATGGAGAGATCAAATCCATGCACACGCTGGAGGCCGAGCGGCGCCGGGGCATCGGGTCGGCGGTGCTCCAGCACCTCATCTGCGAGGCGCGCCGGCGGGGTATGACGCGAGTCAGCCTCGAGACGGGTTCATGGGACTATTTCGCACCGGCGCGCGCGTTCTACCAGCGTCACGGGTTCGTCGAGGGTCCACCCTTCGCCCCGTACGAGCCGGATCCGAACAGCATCTTCATGAGTCTCGAGTTGCGCTAAGGGGATCCGGCCCGGTGCGCCGTGCCGGGCTTCGTGTCGCGCATGAGCTCGGCGACATAGTCCTTCCACAGCGCGGCGACCGTGTGGGTGCCGTGGCCCCGGGTGGCGTCGCTGATCGGAATGAGAATGAACCGGCACCGCGGCATGCGCTTGGCGAGTGCCTGCGCGATGCCGAGCTCCGGCGGGTTGATGAAGTCGTCGGCGGAGTTGATGTAGAGCACCGGTACGGTAATGCGCTCGAGATTGCGGCTCGGGTCGTAGTTCCGGCTGGCATCGAGCTGGTAAATCATGTCGTTCGCGTCGGTCACGGCAAGCGTGCGCTTGAGATAGGCCTCGACGTAGGCTTCGGCCGCAACGCGGGTCGGGGCGAGCTTCTGCATCTGCAGCGGGCTCGAGCCCATGATGAGCAGCATCTCATTCGCCGTGCGCAGGCCCTGAACCGGCTCGGTGCGGTACTGCCCGCCATCCCACTCGGGATCCTGCTTGATCGCCTGAATGGCCATGTAACGCATCATGCGGTTGCGGCCCGCGATCGCGGTAGGCAGGCAGGCGAAGGGGGCGAGCGCGTCTGCGAAGCCCGGATAGGTCTCGCCCCAGACGAACGCCTGCATGCAGCCCATCGAGGTGCCGAGGATCAGCCGCAAGTGATCTACTCGCAGCCCCTCGAGCAGCATCCGGTGCTGGCTGCGAACCATGTCGTCGTAGTCGTAGTGCGGAAATCGCGCGTGCAGGCCGTCGGAGGGCTTCGACGAGATGCCGTGCCCGATATCGTCCGGAAGGATCAGAAAGTACCGGGTGATGTCGAACGGCTGCCCTCGTCCGAAGAGCACGTTCGAGAAGATCGGGTTGAGGAGCGTGTGGGCGTTGCCCCCCGTACCGTGCAGCAGTAGCACCGCGTTGTCGGTGCGACCCTGCGCATCGGTGCGCGGTGTCCCGAGCGTGAGATAGTGCAGGCGCAGCTGCGCCAGCGACTCTCCGGTGCCAAAGCGGAAGTTGGTGATGACGAATGTTCCCTCGCGCGTCGGCCAGCTCGGGGTGGTCGGGGCGTTCGCACCACTTGCGGTCTCCCCGCGGAAGGTTCCGAGCAACGCGACGAGCGCAGTCGAGCACAGAGCGGACCGGACGTTCATGAGCGCCGGATACCCTCACTGCGATCCCGCCCCTGGCGCATGACGCTCACGGACTGGAGCAGGGACTCGAGCGTTTCGGGTGCGAGCGGCTTCGTCAGGTGGTGGTCGAATCCGGCCTCGAGCGCGCGGCGTTGGTCTTCCTCCTGTCCCCAGCCCGTCACGGCGATGAGCACTGCGCCCTCTGCCCAGGCGCAGGCGCGGATCTTGCGCGCGAGCTGGTAGCCATCCAGATCGGGCAGGCCGATATCGAGCAGCAGCGCGTGCGGACGGAATCGCTCGGCAATCTCGAGTGCGCGCTGGGCGCCATAGGCCGTCTGCACGCGATGCCCCAGAGCCTCGAGCAGCATTCCGCACGTATCGGCGGCATCACGGTTGTCGTCGGCGACGAGGATCCTGAGACTCGTGGAGACATCTGCCGCAGTGTCATCCTCATCGAGCCCCGCAGCGGCATCCCTCGTCTGCAGACCGAGCGGCAAGCGCACGATGAACTCGCTGCCGCGACCGGGTCCGTCGCTGCGCGCCTCGACGGTGCCCCCGTGCAGCGCGACGAGACCGCGCACGAGTGAGAGCCCCACGCCGAGGCCGCCTTCGGCACGCTCGAGCGCGGCGTGCGCCTGGGTGAAGATCGTGAACAAGCGCGGCATCATCTCCGGGGAGATCCCGATTCCGTTGTCACTCACGGAAACGACGATTTGCCGGCCCTCGAGCGCCGCGCGCAGCTCGATATGACCCTGCGGGTCGGTGTACTTCGCAGCGTTGATCAAGAGGTTCGAGAAGACCTGCTCGAGGCGCACGGTGTCGGCCTCGAGTCGTACCGCGTCCGTCGGCAGATCGAGCGACAGGGTGTGGCGCTTCGCATCGAGCAGCGGTCGCGCCGTCTCGATCGCGGCGCCGAGAACCAGGGTGAGCTCCGTCGCCGATTTCTTGAGCTCGAGCGTCCCGCGGGTGATGCGGGAAACATCGAGCAGATCATCGAGCAGCCGGCTCATGTGCGTCACTTGCCGATCGATGATCTCCTCGGCACGGCGGCGCTGCTCGGGTGTTCGCTCCGCTTTGCGGTTGGTGGCGAGTGCATAGCGAATGGGGGCGAGGGGATTGCGCAGCTCGTGAGCGAGCAGCGCGAGGAACTCGTTCTTCCTGCGGTCCGCGTCCCGCAGGGCTGCCTTGACCGTCTCGCCGTGCGCGATCTCCTGCCGCAGGTGGCGGTTGAGGTTCTCGAGCTCGGCCGCGCGGACCTTGAGCTCATCGTGCGCCTGACGCAGGGCCTGCTCCCGCTCCCGCAGAATCTCCTCCGAGCGCTTGCGCGCCGTGATGTCGCGAGCGATCTTCGAAGCTCCAATCACCGCTCCTGCCGCATCCCGCAGGGGCGAGACCGTGAGTGCAACCTCGACGCGGCGGCCGTCCTTGGTGACTCGCGTGGTTTCGAAGTGATCGATTCGCTCGCCGCGCCGCAGGGTCGCAAGGATGTGTTCCTCCTCGGCAAGCCGCTCGGGAGGGATGATGATCGTGATCGATTGGCCGATCGCCTCGGCCGCGGTGTAGCCGAAGATGCGCTCGGCTGCGGCATTCCAGGTTTGTATTCGGCCGTCGAGCGTCTTGCTCACGATGGCATCGTCCGAGGACGCGACGATCGCGGCGAGGTGCGCGAGGGTGTGCTGAACCTCGCTCTGGTGGTGTAGCTGGGTCTCGAGCGTATACGCCTTCTGCTGCAGCTGAGCGATCGCCTGCTGCTGCTCTCGTGGGGATAGGCTCACGTAGCTCTCGACCGGTATCACCCGGGTGTGGCTCGCGCAGATGGCCGCAAAAGGCTCGATGTGTTCCTCGCCGGCACAGTCGCGCAGTGAATAGGCGCAGAAGAGTGTGAACATATGGTGCTGAGCGAGCTCGTTCCACAGTTGCTCGAGCTGGACCGCAGCCTCCGCTCGGCCCTCGCGCCAGAGCAGCGCGACCATTTCTCCGAAGATGAGGATACGGCCGCCGCGGCGCGCGAGCGGAGCGACGATCCGTTCCATGCTCGCAAAGAAGCGCTCGCGATCGGGAGCGCCGCCCACGGTGAAGGTAGCGAGCGTTTCGGCAGCATCGAGCACCGTGAGCTCGCCGCGGCGGCGCGCAGCGCCCGCATCGAACCCGCGGGCGGCCCAGCGACTCTCGAGAGCTCCGCGGTGGGGCTCCGTCGCGATCGCGATGGCCGAAGCACCGGCCTCGATGCCCTGACGCACGTACTCGGCAACGGAGTCGATGAGGACCTCGTCATCGATGTACAGCTGTGCGAAGTGCTCGCGGTCGGGCGCGTGGTGCTCGGCGGCACCAGCCGGGTGCGTCGCCGCGCGGGGCAGGGGGGTCGCACTCATCAAGGATGGCCTCCTCTTGTCTACGGCGTCATTTTCCCACGGAGGCCGGCATAACGCAGCCCTCCGGGTGGCTTCAGCGCTGCAGCTGCATGAGCTCCTGCGGCGGAATCATATTGTGGTTGAGATGCGCCATGACCCAGAGTGAGCCGAATACCACGAGGCCCGCGATCAGGATGCCGAACGCGAGCGCGAGCACGTTGTTGGTGTTGTCGGGTGCCGTCGTGAGGTGCAGGAAGAAAACGAGGTGGATTCCCATCTGGGCGATCGCAAGCACCACCACGGCCATCACGATTCCGGGGCCGTAGATGAGGTGGGTGCCTGCCGCCCAGAAAGTTGCGGCGGTGAGCACGATGGAAAGGGCGAGGCCGAGCAGGTAGCCGCGAACCTCGGCAGCGAGGTTGCTCGGCGGCCGTTGCTGGGCGCCGAGCGGGCGGTCCTCACCGACGTACGAGCCTGCCTCGAAGTCGGGCTCCGGCCGCAGGGAGTTCTCGATGCTCATGGAAGAACGGTCCCCATCACGTAGACCAGGCTGAAGATGCCCACCCAGATGATGTCGAGCGCATGCCAGAAGAGGCTGAAGCACAGAAAGCGGTGACGGATGTTCTGGCGGAAGCCCTTCGCCCAGAACTGCGCCATCATCGTTCCGAGCCACAGCAGCCCCGCGCTGACGTGCACGCCGTGGCATCCGACGAGGGTGAAGAAGGCGGAGAGGAACGCACTGTGGGTGGGGCCAGCTCCACGAGCCACGAAGCCCGCGAACTCACGAACCTCGAGGGTGAGGAAGGCGGCCCCGAGCAGCCCCGTCACGAGCAAGGCGATCTGTGTCCACTTCTCGCTTCGCTGGCCGACGGCAAGACTCGCCATGCCGCAGGAGAAGCTCGAGGCGAGCAGACACGCAGTTTCAGCGGCGGTGTTGCGCAGGTCGAAGAGCTGGTGCGGCCCCGGGCCGCCGGCACGCGCATCGACGAGCACCGCATAGGTTGCGAAGAACGCCGAGAACATGATTACGTCGGAGAGGATGAAGATCCAGAACCCATAGCCCACGACGATGCGTTTCGGCGCAGGCCCCCCCGCGCCGTGACCCGTAAACTCGGGCAAGGCCTCGAGGGCCTCGTTGTGGTGGCCGATGTGGCTCGGATCCGGCCCGGCTCGGAGCGCTTCGGTGCTCACGCGCTCGGCTCTCGGCGCAGCGCTGCGCTGCGCGCCGCTCGATTCGCCCGATCGAGCCTCGCGACTTCCTCCGCGGGGATCTCGACCTCCTCGATGTCGCGCCACGCGAAGACGACGAACGTCGCGTACGCGCCGGCGAGACCGAGCGCAACCAGCCACCAGATGTGCCAGATCAGGGCAAAGCCGGTCACCACGGCGAAGAATGCGGTCACGAAGCCGGTCGGGGAGTTCCGCGGCATCTCGATCGGCTCGTAGCGTGGCTCGGGCGTTGCGAGATGGCCCGCTTCGCGGGCCCGGACCTTCATGTCCCAGTACGGCTCCTGGTGCATGACGTTCGGCAGCACCGCGAAGTTGAAAGGCGGCGGAGGCGAGGCGGTTGCCCACTCGAGGTTGCGTGCATCCCAGGGATCCCCGGTCGGCTCACGGCGCGCGTCGCGGCTGCGGATGGAGACGGCGAGCTGCGCGATCTGCAGGCAGATGCCGCACAGAATGAGGACCACGCCCCCGGCGGCGACGAGTAGCCAGGGGTGCCAGTCCGCGCGGTCGTAGTGCTGCAGGCGCCGAGTCATGCCCTCGAGCCCGACCACGTAGAGCGGTGCGAAGGCGACCCAGAAGCCGACGAGCCAGAGCCAGAAGGACCATTTTCCGAGGCGCTCATCGAGGCTGAAGCCGAAGGCCTTGGGGAACCAGTAGTTGTAGCCCGCGAACGCGCCGAAGATGACTCCGGGGATGATCACGTTGTGGAAGTGAGCGACGAGGAATTCGCTGTTGTGCAGCTGGAAATCCGCCGGCGGATTGGCGAGCAGCACCCCCGTCATACCGCCGATGACGAAGCTCACCATGAAACCGACGGCCCACAACATCGCGACGCTGTAGCGAATGCGGCCCCCGTACATCGTGAAGAGCCAGTTGAAGATCTTCACGCCCGTCGGAACGGCGATCACCATCGACATGATGCCGAAGAAGCCGTTCACGTCCGCGCCCGCGCCCATGGTGAAGAAGTGGTGCAGCCACACCATGAACGAGATGAGACAGATGGCAAGCGTCGCCATCATCATCGAGCGGTAGCCGAACAGGGGCTTGCGCGAGAAGGCCGAGACTACTTCGGAGTACACGCCGAAGGCCGGGAGGATGAGGATGTAGACCTCCGGATGACCCCACGCCCAGATGAGGTTCATGAACATCATCGCGTTGCCGCCGGCGTCGTTCGTGAAGAAGTGGAAGCCGACGTAGCGGTCGAGCAGCAGCATCGCGAGCGTTGCCGTGAGGATCGGGAAGGCGGCGACGATCAGCAGGTTCGATGCGAGCGCTGTCCAGCAGAACATCGGCATGCGCGTGTAATGCATGCCGGGCGCGCGAATCTTGAGAATGGTCGTGACGAAGTTGATCCCCGTCATGAGGGTGCCGATGCCCGAGATCTCGAGCGCCCAGCAGTAGTAGTCGACCCCGACACCGGGTGAGTACCTGAGCTCCGAAAGGGGCGGGAAGGCGAGCCAGGTCGCGCGGGAGAACTCCCCGACGACGAGCGACATGTTGACCAGGAGCGCGCCTGCGCAAGTCAGCCAGAAGCTCACCGAGTTGAGGGTGGGGAAGGCGACATCGCGGACGCCGAGCTGCAGTGGAACGACGAAGTTCATGAGTCCGATCATGAACGGCATGGCGACGAAGAAGATCATGATCGTGCCGTGCGCCGAGAAGATCTGGTCGTAGTGCTCCGGTGGCAGATAGCCGCCGGAGTGGAACGCCATCGCCTGTTGGGCGCGCATCATGAGCGCGTCGATGAAGCCGCGCAGCAGCATCACGGCTGCGAGCGTGCAATACATGATGCCGATGCGCTTGTGATCGACGCTCGTGATCCACTCGCGCCAGAGGTAGGGGACGTAGCCCTTGAGGGCGATCCAGATCACGGTGCCGCACAGCACGAACACGACCAGGGCGCCGGCCGCGAGCGGTATCGGCTGATCGAATGGAATCGCCTGCCAGGAGAGCTTGCCGAACATCGTGAGGCCCGTGCTGCCGCTCATCGTGGACGGACCGCGGGGCTCGGCCGCCCACTCCGCGGACCCGCGCCGCGCGGCACGCTCTGCAGCACGATCGCATCGAACAGTCCCGGTCGCACGAAGCGATACGTGTAGGGCCGCACCCGCTGGGTGGGCGTGAGGAGCGCCTCGTAGGCGGCATCGTCGAGCGCCGGGCCCGCCGCGCGCGTCGCCGCGGCCCAGGCGGTGAACTGCGCAGTCCTGACCGCCTGGACATCGAAATGCATGTCCGAGAATCCATCGCCGCTGAAGTGCGCGGAGAGCCCGGGATAGGTGCCGGGGTGGTCAGCCTCAAGATAGAGCGTTCCGGCCATTCCGGCCATGCAATAAAGCTCGCTCCCGAGCTGCGGAATGAAGAAGACGTTGAAGACGGTTGCGGAGGTGACGCGGAAGCGCACTGGAACGCCCGCTGGGATGACCAGGCGATTTACGCTTGCGATGTCCTGCTGCGGGTAGATGAAGAGCCACTTCCAGTCGAGCGATACCACGTCCACCTCGAGCGCCGTGGCGGCCGCGACGTGCGGCTGCGGCGCTACCGGGGGTTCTGCGGCGGCCTCCCCGAGCGGTTGGGCGGGATCGAGATCGTGCGAGCCGATCCAGGCGATGCCGCCGAGAAAGACGACGACGAGCGTCGGGATGGACCAGACGAGCAGCTCGATGCGCCCCGAGTAGGCGAAGGTCGGCAGATAGCGCGCGCGGGTGTTCGAGCGGCGATACCAGAAGGCGAATGCTAGCGTCGTGGCGATCACCGGAATGATGATCGCGAGCATGATCGCGAGAGAATCGAGAAGAATGAGGCGCTCGCCTCGCGTTACCGGACCGGCAGGCTCGAGAACCGCTCGCCCGCAGCCTGCGAGGAGGATGAGCGGAACGAGCAGCGCGAGGATTCGACGCGCGCGGGGCGGTGCGCGGCGCGCATCAGCGTGGCCGACCTCGACGTTCGCGATGACGCGCACTCCCCGGGTAAACGGCGAACCCATTCTAACGCCCAGCTCACCCGGGAGTTCCTCCGCGCGCGGACTTTCGAGGTACGCTCTGTGCGTGGCAGGGCGCACGGACTCCACTCCCGAGACTCAGCTCGAGGTTTCAGCCTCGCTCGCCCCCTCGCCCGCGAGCCGGGCCTCGATCTGCCGGGGCGATTGCAAGGTCTTCTCGTGGGTATGGGAGCGCCGGTCGGTTGCGATCGCTTACGAGACCTTTGGCACCGGGCCGCCGTGTCTCCTGCTGCCTGCCTTCAGCACGGTGTGCACGCGTGAGGAGATGCGCGCGCTTGCAGCGCGCCTCGCCGATCGGCTGACGGTCACCCTGGTTGACTGGCCGGGCTTCGGGGAGTCGAGCCGCCAGCCGTTCGCGTACGGGCCGTTACTCATGCAAAGCTTCCTTGGCGACTTCGTCGCGCGTGTCTTTCACGCGCTCCCCGCGGTCGTCGCTGCTGGACACGCGGCGGGCTACGCGCTTGCGCTCGCCCGCACGCGCGCGCCGTGCTGGTCGCGAATCGTGTTGCTTGCTCCGACCTGGCGCGGTCCACTGCCAACCGCCATGGGGCGCTCGTCCGAGCATTGGGGCTGGCTGCGGCGCCTCGTCAGAGCACCCTTCGTGGGCGAGGGGCTCTATCGTCTCAATACCGCTGCTCCCGTGATCGCGCTCATGTACCGGCGGCACGTCTATGCGAACCGCGTACGGGTGACGGGTGAGCTCGTGCGGACCAAGCAGGCAACCGCTCGCCGGCCGCGCGGCCGGCACGCTTCGGTCGCATTCGTCACGGGAGCGCTCGATCTGGTGCCGGATCGGGACTCCTTTCACCGCCTGGTGAGGCGGCCTCCGGCACCGACCCTCATCGTCTACGGCGCGGACACCCCGCCGCGCTCGCGCGCGGAGATGGAGTCGCTTGCGGGTCTCGAGGGCATCATCGTGCGGGTCGTCCCGGGCTCGCTCGCAGTGCACGAGGAGCACCCGGAGGTGGTCTTCCAAGCGCTCGGAGGTTTTCTCTCTCAGAACGTCGGCGGTGGCACCTGACCGTCCGGTGGGTAGGCCGGCAGATGCGGCGGCGGCGGCGGCAAGCCGCCGGGCTGCTTCGCGAGCGCCTTCATGAGGTAATCGACCCCGGCCTCAAGTTGCGCGTCGTGCCCCGCGAGCAGCTGGGCCGGATCGGTGTCCACCTCGATATCGGGATCGACCCCGTGGTTTTCGATGATCCACTGCGAGTGCAGCCCGTAGAGGCTGTCCTCGGGGACCGTGATGTAGCCGCCATCGAGTAAGGCCCACGTGCCGCGAATTCCCCTCACCCCACCCCAGGTGCGCGTGCCGATGAGGGGCCCGAGACCGTACTTGCGGAAGTTGTAGGGGAAGATGTCACCATCGGACGCCGAGAGATGGTTGAGCAGACATACCTTGGGCCCGGCGATCAACTGCTGCGGAAGCGGGCTTGCCTGCCCCTCTCGATTGGTATCCATGGCGACGAGCACGCGCCGCAGCCGCTCGAGCACGATCTGGTCGATGAAGCCACCGCCGTTCCAGCGATCATCGACGATGAGCGCGCGCTTGTTGAGCTGGGGATAGAACTGGCGCACGAACTGCTCCATGCCGAGCGCCTCCATATCGGCCATGTAGACATAGGCGATACGACCGCCGGAGAGCTTGTCGACGGTCTCCCGGTTGTGATCGATCCAGGCCCGCTGCCGGATCGAGAGCTCGTTCGTGATCGGCTCCACCGTCACCTCGCGGCGCTTGCCCCCGGGGCTGCTCGCGACCGTGAGCGTCAGCGGCTGGCTCGGGAGACCTGCGAACAGGCTGTAAGGATCGGTGGGTGCCTCGAGCTCCTGACCGTTCACGGCGAGCAGATAGTCCCCCGTGCGCACATCGACCCCAGGCTCGGTCAAGGGACTGCGGTAATCCGGTCGGGTGTTGTCGCCAGGAATGATCCGCGCGAAGCGATAGCGCCCGGAGGCGGTGTCGAGGGCGAAGTCCACCCCGAGGAGCGGTGTCGGCGCAGGCGGCGTGCGATCCGCGTCGTCACCTCCGCCGACGTAGGTATGGGAATTCGCAAGCTCGCCTTGAATCTCGCCGAGCAGATAATTCAAATCCTCGCGGGATCCGAGGAGCGGCAGAAGCTTCGCGTAGGCATCGTGGACCGTCTGCCACATGACCCCGTTCATCTGCGGGTTGACGAACAGATCGCGCTCGAGCCGCCAGGCATTGTTGAACATCTCGGCCCATTCCGCGGTGGGCAGGATGCGCATCTGCAGGTGTGACAGGCTGAGCGGGGTGGGCTTGCCTTGGCCGTCGCCCTGAGGCTTGGCATCGACGATCGCGTACTGTTCCCCGGGACCCGTCCTCTTGTAGAGCACCTTCTCGCCATTGGCCGCAAGGCTGTAGTCGCTCAAATCCTCGATGACCGTGCCGTCCTTGCGGGCGGTGAGATCGTAGACGTGCAGCGCCGGCTTCTCCCCGGGCAGAGGACCGTCGATCATCTGCGGCGCGGTCGTTTGATAGAAGATCTTGTCGCCTCGGGCATCGAGGCTTGCGATGTCCGCCGCGGGGATGGGTAGTGGCACGGCGCGTGCCATCAATCCGTCGAAATCGATCTGCACGGGCGCGGAGGCCCCTGGCTTCCACGGCGAGGGTTTCGGCTTCTCCGCCTCGACGGCTCCCTCATCCGAGCGCGGGGCGAACGGGGAGGGCTCGCTGTTGCGCAGCGTTGCGATGTAGATGCCGTCCATCTCGAGCATCGCCGCGTCGAACTCCACTTCGCTCAGGGTCGGGTTCTCGTGGCGCGAGGAGACGAAGTAGAGGTACTTGCCGTCGGGTGAGAACACGGGATTGAAGTCGTTGCCGAGTGAATCGGCGAGGCGCTGCGCCTTTGCGGAGTCGAGGCCGTAGATCCAGAGGGCCCTCTGCTGGTTGGTTTGCGTCAGGCTGTAGGCGAGCCAGCGCCCGTCGGGCGAGAAGCTCTGGTCATGAATCTCGCTGAAGATGTCCTGCGCGACCTGGGTGGTCCGGCCGCTGGCCACATCGAGCAGCCAGAGCCGGTGATTGGCGTCGGAGAAGGAGAGGTGCTTGCCGTCGGGCGACCAGATCGGGGTGTAGAGGAACCCGGTGCGGAAATGGGTGAGGATTCGCTCGGGGCCACCCTCGGCCGGACGCGTGGCGATTTGCTGCTCGCCATCGATATCGGTCGTGTAAGCGACCGTCTTGCCGTCCGGTGACCAGCTCGGGTGATCCTCGTCGGCGTTGCTCGTTGCCGTAAGGTCGCGCGTTGCGCCGTGCTCGGCGGGCAGGCTGAAGATGTCGCCCCGTGCGGAGAAGAGCGCCCGCTTGCCGTTCGGGGCGAGCGCATAGTCCGTCTGCTGGGCGGTATCCCGCTCGCGGATGTACTGGCTCGCATCGACGAAGCGTGGCCCGGTGCGCACCCCATCGTCGGGCACGCTCACCTCGAGCTTCCGGACCTGCTGCGACGGCAGATCGATCACCCAGAGGAACCCGCCCTGCTGAAAGACGATACCCGGTGCGCGCTCCTGCTCGGCGCTGAGACTCGGGAAGTCGATGTCGTAATCCTTGAAATGAGTGACCTCGCTGAAGGCTCGGGAGTCGAGATCGTAAACCCAGATGTTCTCGCGCCGCGCCGCGTCCCGATCCGAGAGGAAGTAGATCTTGCGTCCGTACCACATCGGCGCGGTATCGGTGCCCTTCCAGGTCGTGATTCGCTCGAGCGTGCGGCTGCCAAAATCGTACGTGTACACATCCTGCGCCCAGCCGCCGTCGTAGCGCTTCCAGGTGCGAAAGTTCCGGAACATCCGGTTGTAGGCAATCGACTGGCCATCGGGGCTGTAGGTCGCAAGGCCGCCGCTATCGAGCGGCAGCCGAGTCGCGAGCCCGCCGCTCACGGGAACCGTGAACAGCTGCGGCGCACTCAAGTGCTCGGTCGTGCGGCGGGAGAGAAACACGATGCGCTTGGCGTCGGGCGTCCAGGTGACCACCATGTTGTCCGGACCCCAGCGGTCGGGCGCCTTCGCGACCACATCGGAGTGGAAGGTGAGGCGGCGCGCCGCACCGCCGTCGCTCGGGATGACGTACACGTCCTGATTGCCCTGATAGCTCGCGGTGAACGCAATCCAGCGCCCATCGGGCGAGAAGCGCGGCATCAGATCGTAGCCTGACTCGGCGGTGAGGCGCCGCGCGGCACCTCCGGTGCGCGGGACTTCCCAAAGATTGCCGTGCGCCTCGAAGACGATGCGGTCGCCGTAGAGGGTCGGGAAGCGCATCAGCGTGTGCTCGGCTGCATGGGCGGTCCTGGGCTGCGCGAGTGCGCAGAGCAGCGTGCAGACACACACGATCGAGAAGCCTGTACGGCTTTCACCCCAGATGCTCATGGTTTCGGATCCTTTCACTCGGTGGTCTCGTGGACCTGTCCGAGTACCGGGTGTAGCCGCGGTTGCGAAGGAGCACCGCCCCGGTGGAAAGAGGCGCATTCTAAACCAAGCGCCCGCTCGCATTCACCTCAAGATGCCGTTGAGCAGTGCGGCGAGACGCGCGCCGGCGAGCAGCAGCTGATCCTGTATGATCTGCTCGGCCGCTCTCTGGTAGGCCTCGTTGAGAACCACGACGTGGTGGGGGACCGTGTTGCACGCGAACTCGGTGTAGTGATAGGCGACGAGCCTCGCGAGTCGATTGGACTCGCGGGCCCACGACTGCGGGCTGCCTTGACCTCGACTGTGGCGCAGCTCCTGCGCGCGGATCGTGAGCGCGGCAAGGTCTGCAGGCGGACGCCGGCTGTTGCGGGTATGCAGGGCGAGCCGCACCAGCTGATTGTCCCAGACGCCGTGCAGGTCGGTGCGGCCCCGGGTGTGCACTCCCGCGAGCACGACGGCGACCTCGTTGCCTCCTTCGTCCCGGTTGTCCGCGGCATGCAGCGGCTGGTGAATGTCACCGACCAGGTGGACGATCCATTTGAGCGCCTCGTTGCGCTCACGATGCGTTGCGTGAGAGTCCGCGACGACGCCAATCAATCGCTCGAGCTGTGCCGTGTTGCACTCACCGTTGCGGCAGTACACGCTCGGTGGCGCGCTGCCGCAGACAGGCATGTTGTCGTAGTGCCACGAGGGATGCGAGGCCGGGGTGCCGCGGATCTCGTCCGCCCAGGTCGAGACGGCCTCGAGCGTCGTGCGGTGCGAGGGTCGACCATACTTGTCGAGATCGCCCGTCAGCAGGTCGGTGACGACCGCGCGGGCATGCTCGCTCAGCAGCCCGTCGGCGATCGCTCCGATCGTGCGATGTCCGAGAGGACCCCAGGCCCACGTGGGGGTCGTTGCGAGACCGAGCCAGCTCGTCAGCAGCACGAGCGCAATGCGCCTGCCCACGCTTGGGACTCCGGAGGTCGAGGCCGGCGGGGAGTATATCAACGCTGAAATGCATCCCGCAGAACGGCGGCTGACCGGGAACAATCCACTCGGTCGGGGGTTGCATCCCCAGGTGTTGGCAGGCCAACGATGTCTGCGGAGGCCGACATGCGCTCGAGCCGACTGATCTTATTTCTGGGGACGCTGCTCATCGGGGCATCGACGGTCGCGAGTGCCCAGAACGCATTCACTGCGCGTCCTCTCAATGTTCGTGCGGGGCCGGACAGAGCGTATCCGCTCGTCGCGCAGCTCGCACCCGGGACGCCGGTTGATGTGACGGGATGCTTGAGCGACTGGAGCTGGTGCGATGTGACGTTCGACGGCAATCGCGGCTGGGCGTACGCGCCCGGTCTCAACTACGTGTATCAAGGCGAGCAGGTGCCGCTCTATTCCTACGCGCCGGGATTCGGGATCCCCGTGGTCACGTTCTCTCTTGGAGCGTACTGGGATCGCTACTACCGCGGTCGGCCTTGGTTCGGGCAGCGCGCCATGTGGCTGCACCGCAGGCTTCCCCCGCACCGCAGACCACCCGGACCGCCGCCTCGGGCCCGCCTGCCGCTTCACGTCCACGCGCAACAGTTCGGTCGACCGGTCGCATCGCAGGCGCGAGCCGCCGCCCGAGGACCCGCGGCCGCTCCTGCGCAGAGAGAGTCCGGTCGCTATGCGCAGAGGACGGGCAGCGCGCGTCCCGAACGGGCCGCGCATCCACCGACGGCCCAGCATGGTCCGGTCGAGTCCCGCGAGCGAGCCGCGCAGGAGCGCCCGCCCGCCGAGCGCGCTCAGAATGAGCACGGCCGTGCGGCCAACATTCGCTCCGCCGACCGCAGAGGCGCGAGGTCCACGGGCGCTCGACCGAACGAGCGTCAAGCGTCCCCCGATGAGCGTAAGCGCGAGCCCCCACCGGGCTGATCCTTCACGGGCAGGCGAGGCGAGGGAACGCCTTGCTTCTCGGTATGCAGTCGGTCACGCGATCCGTCGGCTGACTTGACGTATCGCATCAGAGTCCCCTAAGTTCATCCGCCAACGATCGCGTCGGCCCGCCTGCGGGCTGTAGCCTTTTCGCGACGCGTCGAGTCTTGCGGGAAGAGCCGCTCGAGGTGTCGTGGCGCGGGGACGCATACCGCGCAGCACTCAGCGAGTTTCGACTGGCCAGGGGGGCAACTATCGTCATGGCTTCGCCACACCGTCTTTTGCTCATCGTGGCAGTGCTCGCATGCGTGACTGCCGGACGGGCACGCGCCGATGGAGCGCCGTTCGATCTTGCAGGTCCCACGCTCGAGGTCAAGGTGACGCGCGGTGAGACGGCACTCCCCGTCTCCGAGGTTCCGAATCTCGCGGTGGGTGACCGCCTGTGGATCAAGGCTGACCTGCCCGCCACACAGACGGCGCGCTACGTGCTCGTCGCAGCGTTCCTGCGCGGCTCGACCAATCCGCCACCCTCGCGCGCGTTCTTTCGCTGCGAGACCTGGACTCAGCCGTGCGCAGCGCGCGGCATCACGGTGACGGTGCCGCCCGGCGCGCAGCAGGTTCTCGTTTTTCTCGCGCCGAAGACCGGCGGGGACTTCAAAACACTGATGGGTGCGGTGCGCGGGCGTCCGGGCGCATTCGTGCGCGCCTCGCAGGATCTCAATCAGGCGAGCCTCGACCGGTCGCGGCTCGATGCGTATCTCGCTGCGATTCGTGCGCTGAACGATGCCGACCCGACACGACTCAAGGAGGTCGCGCCGCTCCTCGGACGCAGCCTCGCGATCCAGGTCGACAGCAAATGCCTCGACCGACTTCCCGAGCTGCAGGCGCCTTGCCTGATGCAGGGTCAGGGGTCGCTCGTGCTCGATGACGGGCACAGCACCTCGATCGTCGAGGCGCTCACTTCGGGCCCCGCGGCGGATCTTGCGATGCAGGCGAGCTACACCCCGCAGCTGAGCTACGGGTACTACAGTCCCTACATCGCCTCCGTGCTCGACATCGCGCGGATTCTCGGCTCCTTCCACATCGCGCAGTACCAATACATTCCGGCGCTCGCTTCGCAGCACGCGGACCGACTGAGCCTGGCGCTCAATACGCCTCCCTCCTTCCATGACCCGATGTCGGTGCTCGTCGGTGCCCTTCCCGCGGTCGAGCGGGCGCAGCTCCCCCCGCTGCACGCGGTGGACCCTAAGGAGATCTTCTGCGCGCGCAAGACCTCGCTCGTTCTGCCGGTCGAAGGAGCGCCGCTCGTATTCTCGACCGCATACGCCCACGACATGCGCCTCAGCCTCACGGGCCAGGGCGGCAAGACGCTCGAGTTGCCCGCCAAGGCCGATGCCGAGCAGGGCGGCTTCGTCGTGGACACCTCCGGCGCGCCCATCGCGACGCTCGGTGACAGCATTCATGCCGCGTTGCGCGGTTACTGGGGCTTCGGGGCATACGACGGTCCGGAGTTTCAGCTGACGAATGCGCGCACCGAGCGCTGGGAGCTCGAGTCCCCGGAGGCCGACGCGCTGATCGTCGGCCGCGAGGACACGGTACACCTGCGGGCCTCGAGCATCAGTTGCATCGACAACATCATGCTCAAGGATCCGGCGGGCAAGGAGCTCAAGGTGCAGTGGAAGCGAGTCAAGCCGACGGAGGTGGAGCTGAATCTGCCGCTGAAGGAAGTACAGCCCGGATCCATGGCGTTGCTCGTGAGCCAATTCGGGGCAGGCTCGCCGCAGACCGTTGCGTTGCATGCCTTCTCGCAGGCCGGGCATCTCGAGAGCTTCACGATCCACGCGGGAGATTCGCAGGGCACGTTGAAGGGCACCCGCCTCGATGAGGTGGCGAGTCTCTCCGTACGAGGGATCGGGTTCGTGCCGGGCAAGCTCTCCACGAGCCTCGGCGTCGATGAGCTCGCGATGATCGCGCAGGACCCCAAGCAGTCCGCAACCCTCGAGGCTGGCACGAGCGGTGCCACCCGCGTGACCCTCAAGGACGGTCGCGTGCTCACACTCGACACGACCGTCGATGCGCCGCGTCCGAGCGTGCTGCTGATCGGCAAGAGCGTGCTGTCCCCTGCCGCAAGTGGCAGCAACATCGAGCTGCGCAACCAGGACGAGTTGCCGCAAGCGGCCCTGCTCACCTTCTCCGTGCGCGCCCGCTCGCCTGCCACCTTCACCCATGATGAGCAGATCGAGGTTGCAACCGCAGACGAGGCGTTCTCAACGACGCTCAGCCTGGGCAACGGGGGAGTCACGCTCGAGGATTCGAGCGTTGCCGTCGCGACGCTCGATCCCGCCAAGGCGTTCGGCTTCTCGGCCTTCGGGCCTTTGAAGTTCAGGGTGCTGGCTGGCGGTGTCGCAGGGGATTGGCAGCCGCTCGCGACGCTCGTGCGCCTGCCGCTGCTCAAGGCGCTCAAGTGTCCTGCAACCCCGGAGCTCGCGTGCAAGCTCTCCGGAGCCAATCTGTTCCTCGTCGATGCCGTCTCGAGCGACCCGAAGTTCCGGCATCCGGTCGAGGTGCCGGACGGCTTCCCGGGGTACGCGCTGCCCGTGCCACATCCGGTCGATGGCGAGCTCTACGTGAAACTGCGTGACGATCCGACCGTCATCAATCTTGCGGCTCTCGGCGTGGAGCAGCTCCCGCCCTCGCCCGAGGAGGCGGCCCGGGCTGCGGCGCGGCACGCGGCCGCGCAGGCACCCTCCGTCTCGGCCACCCCCGACGAGAGCACGATGCCCGCGGGCCTCTCCGACGGACCACCACCCACTGCCCGGGCGCCTACGTCCTTAGCCCAGCCCCGCGAGTCACGGGCATCCTCGGCACAGTCTGCGCAGCCGCAGAGTGCGCCAGCGCCGACGGGACAAACGGTACAATCGCTTCCATAAGCGCTCATCCTTCACGGCCGGTCTACCAGGACCGCGACCTGCCCCTGTATCTCGCCACGCGCTCCTTCGCGCGCGTGGCGATGCTCGTGCAATCGGTCGCCGTCGGGTGGCAGGTATACGACCTCACGCGCACGCCGCTCTCCCTGGGGCTGGTCGGACTCGCCGAGTTCGTGCCGATGTTCCTGCTCACGCTGCCCGCGGGTGAGATGGCGGATCGCTTCGATCCGCGCCGTCTCCTCGCCCTGAGCCTGGTGATCGAGGCGCTCTCGAGCGCGCTGCTCCTCGTCTTTGCCGTGGGCCACGCGAGAGCCATCTGGCCGCTCTACGCCGTGCTCGTGCTCTTTGGGTGCGCGCGCGGCTTCTCCGGCCCGGCCGGGCGCGCGCTGCTGCCGTTCCTCGTGACTCCGGCGCGCTTGCCGAACGCCATCGCCTGGTCGTCCTCGGTCTCGCAGGTCGCCGTGATTGCGGGGCCGGCCGTCGGGGGCTTCGCCTACGCACTCGGGCCTGCCTTTGCATACGGGGGCTGCCTCGCCGCTTTTCTGATCGCGGCGCTCGGCATGACGGTGCTGCGGGGACGGCGGCCCGCGCCGCCCGTCGCGCCGCTCGCCGGGCGCGTGGCTCGCGTCAAGGAGGGAATTCAGTTCGTGGGGTCGCGGCCCGTCGTGCTGGGCGCCCTCTCGCTCGATCTGTTCGCAGTGCTGCTCGGGGGCGCCACGGCGCTGCTGCCCATCTACGCGCGAGACATCCTGCGCGTCGGGCCGAGTGGCCTCGGCATGCTGCGCAGCGCCCCGGCGGTGGGCGCAGCGTTGGTTGCGCTCCTTCTCACCCGTCACCCGATTCAGCGCAACGTCGGCTCGATGATGTTCGCCGCGGTCATCGCTTTCGGCCTCGTCACCGTCGTCTTCGGACTGTCCACCGACTTTCGCCTCTCGCTCGCCGCGCTCGCCCTGCTCGGCGCATCCGATCAGGTGAGTGTGTTCATCCGCGCAGCACTCGTGCAGTTCGCGACCCCCGACCGGATGCGCGGCCGGGTGAGCGCCGTGAGCACGCTCTTCATCTCGAGCTCCAACGAGCTCGGCGAGTTCGAGTCCGGAGTCACCGCACAGCTGCTCGGTACCGTCCCCGCCGTTGTCCTCGGTGGGATCGGCACCCTGGTCGTGGTGGCGGTATGGATGAGGCTCTTCCCGCCGCTCAGGACCGTCGACCGCATGTCGGACGTCGCGCCGGCCTGAACGGCGGTCCTAGCTTTGCGGTTGCTTCCGGTCCCACTCGGTCTTCCCCTCGTCCTGTCCAGCGACCGAGTAGAGCACCTGCGCGTTGCGGGTCTTCTGAAAGTCATCGAGCGACTGGCCGCGCATCGCCGCATAGATGTGCAGGTTGGTCGTGCCGATCACCGCACCGAGCTTCTCGAGGAGGAAGAAGATGACGCCGTACTGGATGAGCGCGCGCCAGTCGCGGCGGCGGATCATGTCGCGCTCCTGCGCGCTGAGTCCTGCCTCCTCGAACAAAGGCTCCGGATCGGCGAGAAAGCGGCGGCGCCGCTCCGGCACGATCAGGCTGTGCAGGAAGTCGTTGATCCGGTAAGCCTTCACGCTGCGCTCGAGCGTGAAGGGGTAGGTCCCCGGGAGTTTCTCGATGCCCGACCACTCATGACCGATGCGCGCGCGATACGCCTCGAGCGACTCCTCCCGCGGCTCGCTCGAGGCGTCCTCGTAGATCACCGTCGCGATCGGGGTCATCGAGGGCAGGTAGTACGCCTGGTGGAGCTTTCTCACCTTCGCGGAGAGCGCACCGCGCATGATGAGCCACATGATGACCTCCGCGCCCTCGAATCCCCCGCGCTCGGCGTACTCCGCGATCGTGAGCTGCGTGAGCCGTCCGGGGTCTTTCTCGAGCAGATCGAGAAACTCCATGTCCCAGGGCGTGTTGTTGAAACCGGCGCGCTCGCCGTGCACCTGGTGAGAGAGACCTCCGGTGCCGACGATTGCAACCTTGAGATCCTCCGGATAGCTCTCGATCGCCTTGCGCAGCGAGCGCCCGAGCTTGAAGCAGCGCCGGGCGGAGGGGATCGGGAATTCGAGCACTCCCACCTGCAGCGGCACGATCGCGCCCGGCCAGTCCGCCTCGTGCGGCCAGAGCAGGGAGAGGGGCGAGAAGCAGCCGTGATCGAGTCCCTTCGCCTGGAAGAACGCGAGATCGAACTCGTCGGCCACCAGTCCGGCTGCGATGTGGCGCGCGAGCGCGGGATGGCCCTTGATCGGCGGAAGCCGCCGCGGACCCCCGCCCTCGTCCGCAGGCCAGTACCGATCCCCGACACCGAGTGCAAAGTGCGAGTAATGGTCGAAGAAGAACGAGGTGACGTGGTCGTTGTAGATGTAGAACAGCACATCCGGGCGCTTCTGCGCGAGCCACTGCTGAACGGGCCGATAGCCCTCGAAGATGGGTGCCCACACGGGATCGCGCTGCTTGCCCGTATCCAGGGCGAACCCGATGGTCGGGGTGTGAGAGGTGGCGATCCCGCCCACGATCGTGGCCATGACTAGCTCCTCGGTTCTGCTCCAGGCGCTATCATTTTAACCATGACCGAGTCGCCGAACCCCATCGAAGTCGAGCTCGCGGCCGAGAAGGCGGCTGCCCTCGGCGAGAGCGGCAAGCGCCTGCGTGCGGCTCTCGAGAAGCTGCGCCAATTCAAAGGCGGCGCGCAGGATCTCCAGGGGCGGCCCGACGGCTCCCAAGCCCCCGCTCGCAGGGAGCTCGTCGAGCTCGCCGGAGAGGCATTCTGGTCCTACATCGTGCAGCGCGAGGCGCTCGGCCTGTACGATGAGGAGGAGATCGCTCGCGACTACGGCGTGACGGACGAGGTCCGCAACCACATGGGGCCGCGCATTCGCAGCCTGCGCCGCCCTTGAGCCGCCTGGCGCAGCGCTGCAGCCGCATGTGATGCGAGCTGCGGCCCGGCAGCGCATCTGCTCAGGGTGGAGCGACCACGGGCTTGGCGGTGAGGCGTGAGGTGCTGACGAGCGCCGCGAGCAGCGCGATTGCCGCCGCAACGAGCAGCGCGAGGTTCGCGCCCCGCGCGGGGTAAGCTCGGAAGACGATCGCGACGCTTGCCGCGCCGACCGTCTGGCCGAGCAGCCGCGCGGTGCTCAGCATCCCTCCGGCGGCGCCACTGCGGGCGCGCGGCGCCGAGAGAATCATCGTGCGGTTGTTCGGCGACTGGAACAGACCGAAGCCGAGTCCGCAGAGCGCCATGCGCCAGATGAGATCGGCAGCCGATCCGCCTGCCGGAAATTGTGCAAGCAGCAGCAGTCCAAGGGACATGATCGCAAGGCCGACGCCTCCCAGGATTCCCGCGGGGAAACGGTCGGAGAGCCGTCCGGCGACGGGCGCGGCGATCGCGACTGCAAGCGGCCAGGGCGTCATCAACAGACCGGTCTGCGCCGGGCTGTGCCCGAGACGCTCGATGTTGAAGGGGAGCGCGACGAGCGCAGCCGCCTGGGCCGTGAAGGAGCAAACCGAGGTGACGATCGAGAGGGAGAACAGCCGAATGCGCAGCAGATCGAACGGGATGAGCGGCGCCTCACGCTCGAGCTCGTGACGCGCCAGGAAGACCGCGAACACGGCACCGGCGCAGATTTGACCGAGGGCGAGCGGTGTCGCAGCATCGTGCGCAAGGCTCTGCAGGCCGCTCACGAGCAGACCGAACGCACCGGCATGCAATCCTGCGCTCGCCCAGTTGAGACGGCGCGCCGTCCGCTCCGTCACCGGCAGAGCGTAGCTTGCGATGAGGAACGTCGCGATCCCGATGGGACCGTTGATCGCAAAGAGCCAGCGCCACGGACCCACCGCGAGCACGGCCGCTGCAACGGTAGGTCCGATCGCCGCGGAGGTCGCCACGGCGAAGGCGTTGATGCCGACCGCACGGCCGAGCAGCCGCTGAGGGTAGGTGAACCGCACGAGCGCGGCATTGACACTCATGATACCGGCCGCGCCGAAGCCCTGGATGACCCGGGCGCTCGTGAGCGCGAGCATCGAGGGGGCGAGCGCGCAGGCGAGCGAGGCCGCGGTGAATACCGCAAGCCCCGCCTGGGAGATGCGCCGGTACCCGACCACCTCCCCGAGCGCCGCCAGGGGCAGTAGCGACACGAGGATCGCGATCTGGTAAGCGTTGATCACCCAGATGGAGGTCGCCGCGGAGGTACGGAACTCGCGTGCAATGGTCGGCAGCGCGACATTCGCGATGCTGCTGTCGAGCACGGACATGGCGATCGCGAGCACGATCGCTGCGATTGCCCAGTAGCGGCGGGGAGTTGCAAGTCCGTCGCCCCGCGGCGCGCGATCGGTTGCGGGGAAGCCCCCGGCCCCGGTTGAACCGTGTGATGCAGGTCCCATATAGGCGATTCAAGCCCCGTCCGAGCGGCGCGCGATGCGCCACTTCGGCTAGTGTCTGCCCCCGATGAAAATGCGCCGCCGCCAAGTGATGCTCATTGCGATTCTCGGGTTGCTCTACGCGTACGTCGGGTGGCGGATTTTGCCGGATCTTCCGCTTGGGCTCGATGAGCGGATCGCCGGGGTCGCCGTGCTCGCCGTCTCCTTCTGTGCGATGGTGCTCGGACTCAACGCCCGATACATCCGCAGCCGGACGTGGTCCGACCGGGTCGCATCCGCGGGGCTCTTCGCGACGGGGTGGTTCTCGAGCCTGTGTGTGCTCGCGATGCTGCGCGACCTCGTGTTGCTGCCGCTCGTGTGGGTCGTCGGGGCCCGGCAGGCAGGGATCATCGAGGCAGGCTCGGCCGGCGGCGTCGTCGTCCTTGCCCTGCTCGCGACGGCGGTGGGCTTCATCAACGCGCGGCGGCGCGCGCGCATCGTGCGGGTCGAGGTTCCGCTCGCCGATTTGCCGCCGGCGCTCCACGGCTTCTCGATCGTCCAGGTGAGCGATGTGCACGTCGGACGCACGATCAAACGCAGGTACGTCGAGGCGATCGTCGCAGCGGTGAACGAGCTGCGGGCAGACCTCATCGCCGTCACCGGCGATGTGGTGGACGGCTCGGTGCAGGAGCTCGCGCCTCACACCGCGCCCCTGGCGCACCTGAAGGCGCGCTATGGGACCTTTCTCGTCACCGGCAATCACGAGTATTACTCCGGAGAGGCGGCCTGGAGGGCGGAGTTCGCGAGGCTCGGACTGCGGGTCCTCATGAACGAGCACGTCGTGCTCGAGCATCGAGGTGCATCGCTCGTCGTTGCGGGAGTCACGGACTTCAGCGCTCACCGCTTCGATGCCGCCCAGAAGAGCGATCCGCAGGCTGCGCTTGCCGGGGCACCGCCTACGGCCGCGGCGCGGATCCTGCTCGCTCATCAGCCGCGTTCCGCCCCGGAGGCGGCGCGCGCCGGCTTCGATCTGCAGCTCTCCGGGCATACGCACGGCGGGCAGTTCTGGCCGTGGATGTTTTTCGTGAGACTGCAGCAGCCCTTCACCGCGGGGCTGCACCGGCTCGATCGGCTGTGGGTGTACATCAGCCGCGGCACCGGGTACTGGGGTCCGCCCAAGCGCTTCGGGGCGCCCTCGGAGATCACGTTGCTGCACCTGGTGCCTCTCGCAGCCGATCCACGCCCCGTCAAGGCGCACCGCCTCATGTCGCGCCCGTTCACGGCCGGAGGCCATCCGGCGTGAGTGTCCTGCGAGCCCTCGAGCAAATCCGCTGGCCACGGATTGATCCGGGTGCTGTCGCTTGCGCCGCCGTGCTAGCGCTCGGCCTTGCCGGCTCGGCATGGGCCGCCGCACCGCTGGCCGCGAACGCGGCTGCCCCCGAGGAAGCATCCCGAGTTGTAGCGGCGCCTGGTGCCTCGCAGGTCTCGGCGCCCGCTGAGCCGCCCATCCAGGAGGTCGAGGTGACCGGCGAGCGCCCCGGTCCGAGCCTCTGGCGCGTCTCGAGGGGCGATCACGTCGCGTGGCTCCTCGGAACCCTCGACCCACTGCCGAGGCGGATGACTTGGCGGTCGCGCAAAGTGGAAGACGTGGTGGCACACGCGCAGGAGGTTCTTGCGAGTGAGCCCTCCGTGAGCGGCGTCGGTCCGATCACCATCATCCGCCTGTACCTGCAGTTCCGCCGTACCGAGAAGATCCCCGAGAAGGGGCGTCTTCAGGACTGGCTTTCCCCCGCGCTCTATGCGCGCTTCACGGCCCTCAGGGATCGCTTCGATCCGCACGATCGCAAGATCGAGGAGCTGCGGCCGATGCTCGCCGCAAGGCGCCTGTACGAGCGCGCGCTCGGCGCCTCCGACCTCACGTCTCACAATGACATTCAGAGCGAGGTATTCAAGCTCGCGCGCAGGTACAGCGTGCCGATCGAGAAGCCTGCGCTGCGGCTCACGGACCCGCGAGGGATTCTCACCGAGGCAGGCGAGATTCCCCGCTCCGCGGAGATCGACTGCCTTGCCGCGACCGTCGAGCGGCTCGAGACCGATCTCGACTCGATGAAGGCGCGCGCAGGCGCATGGGCACTCGGGGATGTCGATGCGCTGCGCAGGCTGCCTTTTCCCAGGCAGCGTGAGGTTTGCACCAGCGCGGCTGCGAGCGCCCCGCAGATCAAGGCGCTGCTCGAGCGCCTGAACGCGGAGTGGGAGGTCGATCTCGAGGCGGCGATTGCCCGCAATCGCACGACCCTTGCCATGCGGCCGATCTACGATCTCATGGGCCCGAACGGCACGCTCGCCCTGCTGCGCACGAAGGGATACACCGTCGAGGGGCCCTAGGATTCCCGCGGGCGGCCTGGAGTGCCTCACAGGGCGCTACGATGCGTCGCGCGGGGCCTACGATGCGTCGGGCGCGAAGTGTCCCCAGAGACTCTGGAAGGCCATCCGCACGAAGTCCTTCGGGTCACCCCACTGCGCATTGAATTCAGCCGTGGGATTGGCTGCGACCACCTCGTCCGGCCCGAGGCCCTTGCGGATCGCACGCTCGAGCCGTGCGGCGATCGTCGCATACATCCGGTGCTGTGCCACGAGGTCGGCCCGCGCGAGGACGGGGCCGTGGGCCGGGATGATGCGAGTGTCGGCATCGGCGACATTGATCAGCGTCTCGAGCCCCTTCACCATGCCGAGGATCCAGCCACCGGTGTGGAAATCGATGACGGGCCAACCGGCGCCCGAGACCACGCCACCCGCCGCGAGCACGTTCGACTTCTTGAAGTGCACGTAGATATCGCCGTCGGTGTGGGCCTGCAGAAGATATCCGTACTCGACCGGCTCCCCGCCGATCGCGACCTGCTCGCTGTTGTAGAAGAACGTCTTGTTCGGGCGCGCCCGGGCGGGGAGAGGACCGTAGGTGCGGTTCTCCTCCGGCACGGGATTCGCGTAGCACAGCCAGAGCCTCGTGTTCTCGTGCGCGATGATGGTTGCGCCTTGATCCCCGATCGGTCCGTTCGAGCCGGTCTGACAGGGATGCCAGTGGGTGTTGAACAGCGTGTGGACGTGCGCCGCGCCCGTGTCGTTGCGCACCCGTTCGAGCAGCGGCCGGGAGCGCTCGGGAAGGCCGCCGTCAACCAGTGCGAGCCCGTCGCCGTCCCGGGCGACCACGACGTTCCCGCCGTCGCCCGTGAAGAGCCAGAGGCTCTCGTTGAGCTTCTGCGAGTCGATGGGGGTAGCTGCCTGGGGAGCCTGCGCCTGGGCCGGCATGGCGAGAACGCCGAGCGAGGCCGCGGCCGTACCTCCGACGAGGGTCCTGAGGAAGTCTCTGCGATCTACCGGATGTGTCATCATCGCCCTCGAACTTAACACCTAGTGCGCGCGCCAGAGCGAACGTTGACTGATCGATCGGGTACTTGGCAACGTCCAAAGGGACGCGAGGTTACGCGGCCCGCACTGTTGGTGGCGCGGGCGGGGCATCTTATGACCTGTGTGGCACAGTCTGTGACCTTCCGGGAACTGGGTGCCCGGGCAGCGATATGATATTTGGATGCGTTCGGGACCGTGCCAGGGAAGGGCTCGAACGGCGTAAGTCATTGGCGGGATGAGACTGATGAGCAATCGACACCTGAGCCGATTCCTGCTTGCCGCGGCGGCTTGCGTCTTCACGATGCTCGCCTGGAGCGCCGAGCCGCCGAGTCCATCCTCGGGCGGGGCCGGTGCCGGCTCGGCAGCGCGCGGCCCCTCGGACCCTGCCAGCGCGAACGCTACCTCCCCGGGCAGTGGTGCTGCGGGAAGTGAGGGCCAGCACTACTGGGGCTTCCTCCAGCAGTACTGCGAGAAATGCCACAACACGGACGACTGGGCGGGCGGCATCGCCTTCGCCACCATGAGCCCGGATCAGATTCCCGACGATGCGAAGACCTGGGAGATGGCGATCAATCACCTGAGCGGGCATCTGATGCCCCCGCCAGGCCATCCGCAACCTCCCCAGGCCGCGGTGGACCAGTTCGTGCACTGGATGGAAGGGACCATCGATCGCGCGGCAGCCCCGCACCCCTATGCCGGCTCCGTCGCCCTGCATCGCCTCAACCGCAAGGAGTACGCGGATGCGGTTTGGGACCTGCTGCGGGTGAGGGTCGATGCCGATCGGCTGCTGCCCGCGGACGATCAGGCGGACGGCTACGACAACATCGCCAATGTGCTGCAGGTGTCCTCGTCGTTCCTCGGCCAGTATCTCGCGGCTGCGCGCCAGGTCGCCATCGAGGCGGTCGGTAATCCCGAGGCGGCGCCCGTCGGCATCCAGTACCACGCGCCGCCCGAGAGCGGCTCGCAGTACTTTCACGAGCCGGGCCTGCCGCTCGGCACTCGTGGTGGCTTTGCCGTCACGCATGACTTCCCCGCCGACGGGGACTACGAGCTCAACATCGGCAACCTCGCCGCCGCGCTCTGGGTGTTCAATCAGGAGTTCGAGAACCACATCATCGCCACCTACGACGGCAAGAAGTTCTGGGAGGGTGTCGTCGGCGGCGAGAAGCAGGTCAAGGCCATCGACCAGAAGCAGGATCCGGCGGTCGATGCGATCAACGCGACGCTCAAGCACATCCGCTTCCACGCAACGGCGGGCCCGCACCAGGTTGCCGTCACCTTCATCCACCGCGATTTCGCCGACTCCGAGGGACGGCTCCAGCTGCTCGTACCCGGGGATGCCCAGGACGAGGTGCTGCGTATCGCCACTTTCGAGATCCGCGGCCCCTTGAAGGTCACGGGCCTCAGCGAGACGCCGAGCCGGGAGCGAATCTTCACCTGCTTGCCGCAGACTCCTCAGGCGCAGCAGCCCTGCGCCGCTGAGATCATCGCGCGGCTCGCGCGCGAGGCGTACCGCCGTCCGGTCACCGCGCAGGATCTCGATCCGCTCTACGCGATCTATGCGTCGGGTCTGAGGCACGGGGGATTCGAGGAGGGGATCCGCAGGGCGATCACCGCGATTCTCGCGAGCCCGTTCTTCCTGTACCGGGCCGAGCCCACCCCGAGCGGGGTCAAGCCCGGCGGCAGTTACCGCATCACGGACCTCGAGCTTGCCTCGCGCCTGTCGTTCTTCCTCTGGAGCAGCATCCCGGATAACGAGCTGCTCACGCTTGCCTCCCAGAACCGCTTGCACGAGCCCGCAGTGCTCAAGGCGCAGGTGGATCGCATGCTCGCCGATCCGCGAGCGATCTCGCTCGCCTCGAACTTCGCGTTTCAGTGGCTCGACGTCGAGCGGCTCGCGGAGGTGACTCCCGACCCGAAGATCTTTCCCTACGTCCACGATCCGCGGGATGACTTCCGCACCGAGCTCAAGCTGTTCGTGGACAGCATCTTCCGCGGCAACCTGGACGTGGTCGATCTGCTCACGGCCAACTGGACGTTCCTGAACCAGCGACTCGCGCTGCTCTACGGCATCAACGACGTGCGGGGCAATGAATTCCGTCGCGTGACGCTCACGCCCGCGGAGTCGGTCCGCTACGGCCTTCTCGGCAAGGGGGCCTTCCTGATGGGAACGTCGTATCCGAACCGCACCGCGCCGGTGCTGCGTGGACAGTGGATCCTCGACAACATCACGGGCACGCCACCCGACCCGCCGCCGGCGGGTGTGAAGATGACCTTCGATGTGAAGACCCCGGGTAGCGTTGAGAAGGTCCTGACGATCCGCGAGCAGATGGCCCTCCATCGCAGCAATCCACGGTGCTTCTCCTGTCACGGGCTCCTCGATCCGCTCGGGCTTGCGTTCGAGAATTTCGATGCCGTGGGCAGATGGCGCACCAAGGATCTCACCTCCGGGGCGCCCATCGACGCTTCCGGCGTTCTACCGGGCGGCTTCAAGGTGAGCCGACCGGATGATGTGCGCCGGATCCTGCTCGAGCACCCGACGCTCTTCGTAGAGTCGCTCACCAAGAATCTGATGACCTTTGGGCTCGGCCGCACGCTCACGTACCAGGACATGCCCGAGGTGCGCTCGATCGTGCAGGAGAGCGCCAAGGACCACTATCGATTCTGGACGCTGGTGACGGGGATCGTGGAGAGCCCGGAGTTTCAGATGCGGACCGCTCCGGCCGCCCAAGGCGGTGCGACGCCGGTCAAGACGGCCCAGTTGATCCGCTCTGACGGGTCGATCCGTTGATCTAAAGGACGAGCGCGAGGTAGCAGCCATGTTCATCACGAAGAAGTGCCTTTCCCGCCGCACCGTTCTCCAGGGCGTGGGCGCTACCGTGGGTTTGCCACTGCTCGATGCCATGGTTCCGGCGGGTACCGCGCTCGCGGCGACGGCCGCCAAGCCGACGCCCTACCTGGCGTGCATCTATATCCCGCACGGCGCCGTGCAGGACAACTGGCAGCCCAAGGCGACCGGCGCGAGCTATGAGATGTCGCCGATCCTGAAGCCTTTGGAGCCATTCCGCTCGCACCTGACGATCGTCAGCGGCTTGAGGAACAAGGCCGCAGAGAGCCCGGCACCCCATGCCATCACCCCCGGAACCTGGCTCACGGCCGTTCACCCGCCGCACCAGCAGGCCCCGGATGTCGGTCCCTCGGTGGACCAGGTCGCCGCGAGGCTGCTCTCCAGATCAACACCGCTCATCTCCCTGGAGCTCGCGGGCGAGGGCGGCGGCGGGGCCTGCGATCCGGACTTTGGGTGTGCCTACTCGGGGACCATCGCGTTCCGGACCGGCTCGCAGCCCCTCCCGATGGAGCAGGATCCCCGCACCGTGTTCACCAATTTGTTCGGGGAGGGCGACACGGCGCAGGAGCGTGCGGCAATCCTCAACGAGGATGGCAGCATCCTCGACTTCGTGAAATCGAGCGCGGACGATTTGCAGCGCACCCTCGGTCCGTCCGACCGGCGCATGGTGGGCGACTATCTCGAATCCGTCCGCGAGATCGAGCGGCGCGTGCAGGGGATGCAGGCGAAGTTCGCCTCAGGCACGGGCATGAAGCTGCCGAATGCCCCGGAGGGCATCCCGCAGGACTACAACCAGATGCTCGACCTCATGTTCAGCATGATGGCGCTCGCGTGGCAGGCCAACATGACGCGCGTTGCGACCTTCATGATGGCGCGGGAGGTGACCATGCGCACGTTCCCCAACCTCGGGATCACCGATGCCTGGCACCCCCTTTCGCATCATGGGAACGACCCAGACAAGCTCGTCAAGCTCACGAAGATCCAGTACTACATGACCAACGCCTTCGCCCGCTTCGTCAAGCGTCTCTCGCAGACCAAGGACGGCGACGGCACGCTGCTCGATCATGCCCTCATCCTGTACGGGAGCGACATGGCGAACAGCGACATGCACAACCACGATCCACTGCCGCAGGTGTTGCTCGGGAAGGCGTGCGGGACGGTCAAGGGCGGCCAGCACGTGCACTACCCGCAGGACACGCCGCATGCCAATTTGCTCCTGACGATGCTGCACCGTGTGGGCGTGCCCGCGAAGTCGCACGGCGACAGCACGGGCGAGTTTGCCGAGATTTGAAGGAACCGCAGATGCGCCGTTGCCTCGCCGTGCTGCTGGTGGCCCTGCTTGGGACGACGGGCCTTGCGATCGCCCGTGCGGATGATGCGTCCGGCGCGCTCATCCAGGCGGCGCAGGCGAACGATCAC
>Ga0335074_10000503_pt1 | contig 55877 bp, 44 predicted proteins | sample Lox_Sample_23_FD_206715 | JGI IMG/M metagenome (GOLD analysis project Ga0335074, IMG submission 206715) | Soil microbial communities from Loxahatchee National Wildlife Refuge, Florida, United States - Lox_Sample_2.3 | ecosystem: Environmental > Terrestrial > Soil > Wetlands | place: USA...
TTCGGGCGACCGCTGCCTCGCGACGAAGCAATCAGCATGGCCAGGCAGGGCCTGCTCAGCCCACTCCGCGACCTGCAGATGGCGGTCGCCGAACCCGCGTGACGCCGCAGCCGGGCTCGGACATCACGTTGTCACCAGCGTTGCCCGTGCCCGCCCGGCTGCGTGGACGTTACGCGGCGCGCGGGTGGAGCAGCACCTTCGTGTAGCCGTCCTCACGCTTGTCGAACCGCGCGTACGCGTCGGTGGCCTCGTCGAGGCTGACCTCGTGGGAGACGATCACGGACGGACGGGCCTGATCGCGGATGATCAGGTCCCGCAGGTAGCGGTTGTACCGCTTCACCGGGCACTGACCCGTGCCGATGCTGATCCCCTTCGTGAAGGTCGTGCCGAAGTCGAAGTCGTAGCGGCCTTGCTTCGCGTGCTTGTTCGATGCGCCCGGGTCCTCGGGCTCGTAGACGCCGACCACGCCGATGCTTCCGGTCGCATGGACGCAAGCGACCAAGCTGTCCAGGACCATCGACGGGTGCTCCTTGCCGGCCGGGTCATGTGCCTGGTACCCGACCGCCTCGACGCCGCAGTCCACTCCGAACCCGTCGGTGGCGTCCATGATCGTCTCCACCGCATCGACATCGTCGAGATTGACCGCAGTCGCACCGATCTGTTCGGCCAGCGCCAGCCGGTCGGGCTGGAAGTCGACGACAAAGGTTTGCGAGGCGCCGCGAATGTTCGCGCTCATCGCCGCCAACAGCCCAACCGGGCCAGCGCCGAAGATCGCGACTGTCTTGCCCGGCGTGACCTTCGCGAGCTCGGTTCCGTGGTAGCCGGTCGGGAAGATGTCCGAGAGCAGGGTGAAGTCGTTCTCCCACTGGCCACCGGGCGGGAGCTCGAGCAGGTTGAAGTCGGCCCACGGGACCCGGAGCAGCTCTGCCTGGCCACCCCAATACGGGCCCATCATCGGGTATCCGTAGCCTGCACCGGGCTGTCCGGACGGGTTCGCTCGCAGGCAGGCAGAGGTCCAGCCGTCGTTGCAGTTGCGGCAGGTGCCGCAGGCGAGGTTGAACGGGACCGATACGCGATCTCCGACCTTGATCCGTCCTACCGCCGAGCCGACCTCCACGACGATGCCCATGTTCTCGTGGCCGAGCACCATCCCGGCGTCCATCTCGACCCTGCCTTCGTAGGGATGCAGGTCCGACCCGCAGATGTTGGCGGTCGTGATCTTGATGATCGCGTCCGTCGCATCCTGGATCGTCGGGTCATCGACCTCTTCGACGGCCACCTCGAACGGTGCCTTGTAGACAACAGCCTTCATGGGCGTCCTTCCTCTGCTGCTGGGACGAGACTTGGCGGCTCAGATCCGCGCCGGTGCTCTGCTCGCGTCGAGTGGGTGCCTGCTCACCCAGGTGAGCGTCCCTACCCACCGCCGGGGTCAACACACCAGGTGCGACGGACTGCGTTCGTGTCCTCAGGGTTTGCTCGGCATGACAGTTGATCTTTGTTGATTCGCAAGGGTTTCTTGCCCGAGCTACGCCGTTTATGGACACCGGCGCTGGGCAGCCTCGATAGACACATCGTGGTCGAGGAGGCCTCATGCCGCCAAAGCGTCATCGCAGCCAGTCCGCCCCTGCGCCAACGAGCGAAACCGGGCAAGCGGCGAGCGGGCCATTGACCGGAGACGACCCTCGAGCGCAGACCGGGGACTACCTGACGACCTCGCAAGGTGTCCGTCTACCGGACACCGACCATTCACTCAAGGCCGGCGAACGCGGCCCGACCCTGATGGACGACTTCCACCTTCGGGAGAAGATCACCCACTTCGACCACGAGCGGATCCCGGAGCGAGTGGTGCACGCGCGCGGCGCGGCCGCGCACGGTTTGTTCACCGCGTACGGCGATGCGGCGGCGTTGACCAAGGCAGACTTCCTTCAAGAGGGTCGCGAGACGCCGGTCTTCGTCAGGTTCTCGACGGTGCTCGGCTCACGCGGGTCCGCTGACACGGTGCGCGACGTCCGCGGGTTCGCGACGAAGTTCTACACGCAGCAAGGAAACTTCGACCTGGTCGGCAACAACATTCCGGTCTTCTTCATCCAGGACGGGATCAAGTTTCCCGATGTGATCCATGCCGGCAAGCCGCACCCGGATCGCGAGATCCCCCAAGCGCAGACCGCGCACGACACCTTCTGGGACTTCGTCGGGCTGCACACCGAGGCGACCCACATGGTGATGTGGGCAATGTCGGACCGCGGGATCCCGCGGTCCTACCGCACGATGGAAGGCTTCGGCGTCCACACGTTCCGACTGATCAACGCACGCGGGAAGACCTCGCTGGTCAAGTTCCACTGGAAGCCGATCGCCGGCGTGCATTCGCTGGTATGGGAAGAGGCACAACTCGCCGCAGGCATGGATCCGGACTTCCACCGCCGCGACATGTACGACGCGATCGGCGCCGGCGTTCCACTGGAATGGGAGCTCGGCGTCCAGGTCATGCCGGACAACGCCGAGCAGGTCTTCAAGGGTATCGACCTTCTCGATCCGACGAAGATCGTGCCGGAGGAGCTCTGCCCGGTCCGGCTCATCGGCAAGCTCACCCTCGACCGCAACCCGACCAACTTCTTCGCGGAGGTCGAGCAGGTGGCCTTCCACACCGGCAATCTGGTCCCGGGCATCGAGGTCACCGACGATCCGCTGATGCAGGCGCGGCTGTTCTCCTACCTCGACACCCAGCTGATCCGGCTCGGCGGTCCGAACTTCTCGCAGCTCCCGATCAACCGTCCGCAGTGCCCGGTGAACGACATGCTCCGCGACGGCTACCACCAGTCCGCCGTACACAAGGGGGTGGCGCCCTACCGGCCGAACAGCCTCGACGACGGCCTTCCACTCGAGGCGGACTCGAAGCACGACGGGTTCGTGCAGACCCCACGGCAGGTGGCCGGCGCCAAGGTACGGGAGAGCCCGACCTCGTTCGACGATCACTTCTCCCAGGCGACGCTGTTCTGGGCCTCGATGAGCGAGGTCGAGCGAGATCACATCGTCGAGGCATTCACGTTCGAGCTCAGCAAGTGCATGTTCGACCAGATCCGCGAGCGCTATGTCGGGGTGCTCGCCAACGTCGACGCCGAGCTCACCCAGCGGGTCGCCGCGGGTCTCGGCCTCGCGGTCCCCAGGGCGGCGACCGCGCCGGCGAAGGTGAAGCCGTCCCCCGCGCTGTCCATGGTGACCGACGTGCCCGGCCCGATCGCCGGCCGCGTCGTGGGTGTGGTGGCGACGACGGACACGGATCTGGGCGCCATCGCGCGCATGCGCAAGAAGCTCAACGCGGACGGCGCCGTCCTGCGGGTCATCGCCGACACGGGCGGAAGCCTCGGTGAGGGCCGCGCCGCGCAGCCGGTCGAGCGCACGCTCCTCACCACGCGGTCGATCGAGTTCGACGCCGTCGTCATCGGCAACGGCATCGGTGCTCCGCTCGATCACCGCCTCGCGGTCCTGATCGCGGAGATGTACCGGCACTACAAGTGCGTGGGTGCCTGGGGCGACGGAGCGGAGGTTCTGGAAGCCGCAGGTGTCGACCTTGCGGCGCCCGGTGTCGTCACCGCGAAGCGGGGCGGCGACGACCTCGCCACGATGCTCACGGAAGCCCTCGGCAAGCACCGCGCATGGGACCGCACGCCGCACACGACTACGACATCTGCGTGACCGCCAGACAGACGTGACCGCCAGACAGAATGGAGGACCCGACATGACTCAGGACGGAATCGACTTCCTGCTCGACCAGCACCAGCAGGTCGAGAAGCTCCTCGACCAGGTCAAGAACAGCGTCGGCGAAGCCCGGCAGGCCAGCTTCGATGAGCTGCGTCAGCTACTCGCGACCCACGAGGCAGCCGAGGAGCTGATCCTGCGCCCCGTCACCCGGCGCAGCGTCGAAGGCGGGGATGAGATCGCCGACGCCCGGATCGCCGAAGAGAACCAAGCGAAAGATGTGCTCTCTCAGCTGGAGAAGCTCGATGTGGCTTCGGTGGAGTTCACCACCACCTTCGAGACCTTCGCGGCCGACGTGCAGAAGCACGCGCACAACGAAGAGACCTACGAGTTCCCGAGCATTCGCGCGAGCCAGGACTCGGAGGACCTCGCAAGGCTCGAGACGGCGCTTGCGACCGCGGAGAAGGTCGCGCCGACCCACCCTCACCCGAGCGCACGCTCGACCACGGCGACCGCCGTACTCGGTCCGTTCGCCGCGCTGCTCGACAAGGCCCGCGACGCGATCGGGAAAGCGACCAGCGACTGAGCGTGGGCCGGTAACGGAGCTAGCCCGCTCCGTGGTGGCTGGCGTTGACGACCACCCAAGCCGCGAGCTCTTGCAGCCCTTCCTTCAGTTGACCTGACGTGCGGGCGGTCGATGCTTGCGAAGCACGGTCGATGGTGTGCCGTAGTGCGGAGTCTCGAGCCCGGTTTCGCCGCCGTCGGCGGCGATGAGGGAGTCGCCGAGCGGCGTACGCCAGTAGAGAACCGTGCGCCCCGATCGCTGCCGGGCCACGACTCCCGCCTGCAGGAGCACCGACAGGTGGTTGCCGACCGAGCCCAGGGATAGACCCTCCCGGCTCGCGAGATGCGTGGTGCTCGCCGGAGTGCTGAGATGCCTCAGCAGGGCGGCTCGGTTTGATCCGATCAGGGCGGCTAGTCCACCGGACCGCCCTGCGTCGGTGGCTGCAAGGCGCCCAGCGACCGGGTAGTAGATCGCGTACGCACTCCTGGTCCAGCCGACCGGGGTCGCGTTGGAGAGCATGGGAATGAAGTGCAACTCCGCGGCGGTCGGCAGATAGCGGGTCGGGCGGTTATAGCGGTTGATCCGCAGCTGCCCGTCGCCCACCCATTCCCGGTCGCGGCCGAGGTCGCGCATGACCGCGGCCCAGCCATGGCTGGCGAGGCGACTGGTGCGGCCGATCACGTCCGCTTGAAGGATTCGCTCCCGCCGTTGCCAGTCGGTCTCGACCGTGTGGGTCCAGACCCAGTGCATCAGCTCGGCTGCCACCGGCGCGAGCCGAGCGGAGCGCATGGTGGTGGGCAACGGACGGCCCGCTGCCTCCTGCAGGTCCGCGCGCAGCTCGGCCTCCGGCATGCGCTCGACAGCGGCGATCTCGTCGTCAATACCCGCACCCGGTCGCTCGGGTGGAGCGCACAGGTAGTTCGCAAGCCAACCCGGCTGCCGGCCGCGAGGCGGCCGGGAGCTGTATCGGACGATCAATTCACTCCGCCGGTCGCGGGCCAGCATGGCGGCAAACGCCTCGTGGTGGGCGGCGTGGAACGCACGCTCGGTAGCGTCCGCCGGATTGACCAGCGCCGATAGCGCACAGATGATTTCGGCCTTCGCGGAGATCGTGAAACGGGCCTTCGCCAAGAGATCGGCCGGAATGTGCCAGGTGCCCATGTTTCGCCTCCAGGCGAAACAATAGACGGAGCCGTGAAGGCCCCACAGCATGATTCTTGTGCGTACCTACCGCGAGTTGTACGGCGTACCCGAGTTCCGCGTGCTGTTCGCCGCACAGTGCCTGGCGGTTGGTTCGTCGGCGGTCGGCAGCCTTGCGCTCGGCACGATCACCTACGCCGTAACCCACAACCCGGTGCTGACCGGGCTGTCGATGTTCGGCGGGCCGCTGGTGCGGCTGGTCGCGTCCTGGTTCCTGATCTCAGCCTCAGATCTGTTGCGGCCCCGGACCGCACTCGGGATCACCGCCGCCGTGGGCTGCGTCGCCGATGCGCTTCAGGCGATCCCCGGCATGCCGTGGTGGATGAGGTTCGTCATCCTCGCGCTGCCATGGGTCGCGATGTCCGCGACCGGCGGCTCCGCGCTCGCACTCGTCGCAGACATCCTTCCGCCCGGCAGCTTCGTGTTCGGCCGCGCCACTCTCAACATCGCGGTCGGCGGGATGCAGATCGTCGGCTACGGGCTCGCGGGCCTCCTCCTCCTCGAGCTCACGACCACGGATCTCTTCCTCGTCGCCGCCGGCGCATCCCTCATCGCACTCGTCATCACCGTAAGTGGAATCCGCGACCATCCGCCTCGGGCCACGAGCGATTCGGCAGTCCGTCGGGCGCACGCGGTCAACCTCGCTTTGCTGGGTTCCCGCATGCTTCGCCCCGTTTTTCTGGCCGGCTGGGTGCCGAACGGTCTGGTCGTCGGGTGCGAGTCGCTGTTCGTCCCGTTCGCCGGACGGCACGCCGGATACCTGTACGCCGCAACGGCTGCGGGCATGCTGCTCGGCGATGTCGTGATCGGCCGCTTCACCTCCGACCGGACCCGCGACCGGCTGCTCGAACCGTTGCGGTTCCTGCTCGCCATCCCCTACATCCTGTTCCTCGTGCACCCGTCGCTCGAGATCGGCATACCGCTCGGCTTCGCGGCATCATTCGGGTACGCCGCCAGCCTCCCGCTGCAAGAACGGTTGGTCACCTACACCGACCAGGGCGTCCGCGGGCAAGTGCTCGGCCTCAACTCCACCGGCATGATGGCGATGCAAGGCATCGGCGCCTTGCTCGCCGGGCTCGCTGCCCAGCACCTCGGCACCGGACCGTCAGCCGCAGCCACGGGAATCGGTGTCATGGGCTGCGCATCGCTGACGGTTACTGTCCTGCTCATCCCCGGGCTGCGTCGCACTCGCCTGGCGGCCGCTCACGCGGCCGGCGCACCAGCCCATCAACCCCAGCACGGCCATATCGACTCGCTGGTCACCTGAGTCACCGGTCGCCAGAGCCGCGATCTACTCCGAGCCACTCAAAGCGCTTCATTTCTTCACGGCGGTGGCGATGTTGGAGTGCATAACCGCCTCTACTGCCTCGCCCGCCATCACCGAGCTCAGGTGATGAGCGATCCGCTGGTCGAGAGCGGCTCGGTCTTCGGCGGGCATGCTCGCCACCTCGGCGGCCACCCCCGAGGCGGCGAGGCTGGCGCTCAGCTGGGCCACGCCACCCGGAAACACCGCCGTCAACGCTCGCTTGTCCACCTGCACCTCGGCGAAGCCGGCGGCGTGCAGCAGCTCCGCCAAGCTCGAGCCGTCCGACAGGCCCCACGGCCCGGATCGATACCGGTCGGCGATCTCGTCGCCGAGCTGGTCGCGCAGCGCGCGTTCGAGTGCCGCCATGCTCGGACACTGCTCGATCGTGGCCCACACGGCCACACCCAGCCGGCCGCCCGGACGAAGCACCCGGGACATCTCGTCGAGTGCAGCGACCCGATCAGGCATGAACTGAAGACCCTGCTGGCAGGTCACGATGTCGTGCGACTCCGTTGCGGCCGAGAGCGGCACCGCCGGTGACTCGACGTACTCGATCGGGGCAGCGTCCGGTTGGGGCGCCGTCGCTCGCGCGATCTCCAGCATGGCTGGGCTGATGTCGCAGGCGGTCACGCGTCCGGACGGTCCGAGCCGGACCGCTGCCGCCTGGGCGACCGTGCCCGGCCCGGTTGCGACGTCAAGCAGCTGCTCGCCCGGCTCCGGCTGGACCACATCGAGCATCAAGCGCGCCCATGGACGGAAGACCGCCTCTAACAACGTGTCGCGGTAGGCGCCCATCGCATCCGCGCTCCCGGCGCGAAACGCCTGTCCCCAGCCCGCGCCGGCAGTCATGGTGCGGACCTTAGTTGATCCGGCGTCGCCCGCGGCGACAGGCGGCGGGAATTTCTGGCATCCGACCGCTGTCAACGCGCGGCCCGTGCCAGGCGTCGGATAGACAGGTATGCAGGATCGGTCCACAACGGGGAGACACACGATGCGCCAGCGACGGCTCGGGACGACGGCCGCGGCAGCGGTAACAGCCGCCCTCACGGTATGCGACCTGATGCCGCCGGCGGTTGCAGCGAGCAACGCAACGCGCTCGCTCACACCGACCGGCGCCAGCACTCAGTCGGACGACGTACGAGCGCTGACCGGCTCCCCCGCGCTGCTGGTGTTCGACCGCCAGCACCGCCTGGCGCGCGACGTGAACCTCGGCGCGGCGACAGATCCCGATGGATCCGGCGACCATGTCCTCTACACGCGTACCGGCACCGGTACGACGAAGAAGCTCGCCACGGTGCCGACCACAGTCGAGTACTTCGTCAGCGGGTGGTCGCTGACCGGCTCCACCCTTGCGGCCGGCGAGAACAACGCCGACGACGGCTACCCGGTCTACACCGACGCGGTGGTCTGGACGGTCCCGAGCGGCAAGCGGACGACGATCCACCTCGCGGCCACCGACCAGTACCTGGCCGCCGCGCCCGGCGGGATCGTGTACTCGACGGAGCACGGAACGGTCAGAGAGCGCACCACGTCGGGCTCCACCGTCACGCTCGCCACCGCGCCGCTCGGTGTCACCCCGAGGCCGCTGGTGTTCGGCGGTGCGGGCCCGGACGGCGTCGTCGTCGGTGACACGACCGGCCAGGCCGCGTACATCCCGTTCGCCGCGCCGCATACCCCGGTCGTGCTCGACACCGGCTCGACCGACCCTGTCCGGTGCGCCGATGTCACCAGCACCTATGCCGCGTGCACCGGTGAGCCCGCGGAGGACGACGGCTACGGCGCGAGCGGCGCCTACCTGGTGCCGCTGGACGGGTCGGCTCCCACCGTCGCGCCCGAGCGCAGCGGCCAGCCGGCGGATGCGGCCGCGGTGGCCGGGTCCAGCCTGATTGCCGGATATCTCGATCAGGCCGACGCCGACCACGCCATCTACAGCCAGGACGTCTACACGCAGCCGGCCGGCTCGACCACGCAGACCAAGGCCGCGAGCGGGTTGTGGTCGGACCTGGTGTCCGCGACCGGTGTCGCTGTTGCCGGCACCGTCGACCACACCAGCCTCAGGGCGATCTCCTCGGCGGGCTCGGCGCAGACCGTCGTACCGAAGCGGGCGTCGCCGGTCAGCGTCGACACCTTCGCGCTGGCGTCCTCCCGGGTCGTCTACGCCGATGACCAGAAGGTCGGCTCGCGGCCCGGCAGGGTGGAGTCCGCGTTCGCGCGCACCCTGAGCACGAACAAGGGCCAGGCGCACGCGGGCAGCGCGACGTTGCTGAGCACCGGGACGGGCAAGGTCACCGGCAACCTGGTCGGGGCGTCCGACGCGATCACCGTCTACGCGACCTACGGCGGCAAGCCGGTCACCGTGACGCTGCACGTCCACAGCAAGTCCGGTGACACCGCGACCGTGCCGAACGTCCTCGGGCAAGGCATCCTGCAGGTGTCCGGCAGCGAGGTGCTGTTCCAGCGGACAGTCTCCGGAGGGTCACACGAGGACGTGTACGACGCGAACACTGGCAGGACCTACCTGGTCCGCAAGATCTCCGGCGGCATCGACTACACCGGGATCGCGCTTTGCAAGAACCACATCGCCTACGCCACCCGGCACGGCGCCATCTACCGCGAGAACTTCCGCACCCACCAGAAGGCGCAGCTCGCCAAGGCTCTCCCGCATGACGTTGGTGGTGTGCAGTTCTCGGTCTACATGCACGGCAGCTGGGTCGGCTGGAGCGCGCTGCCGGTGTCGCACGAGCTCTCGAAGCCGGAGAACAAGCTGCGCAACGCGCACACGATGAAGCCGGCGATCTCGCTGTCGCACCGGCTCTACTCGCTGACGTCGGCGGGTGCGCTGCTCGACACGACGGCGACATTCCGCGACGGGTTCTCGCAGCAGGGCCTGATCGTGAGTGCGACGTCGTTCTGGCTACGCAGCTACGACGGGCACACCAGGAAGCTGTTCGACCAGCGGACCTACCAGGCAGGCCCGGAGATCGCGGGCGGCCGGATCGCGTGGGCGGCCGACGACGGCGTACTCAAGGTGAAGCGCCTCCCGGGCTGATCGGCTAGAGAAGGACGGCGGCTCGGCCGGGCAGGAGCGGGAAGGACCGGTCGGCGCGCGACGGCATGATGTAGTTCGCGCGCCGGCGTACCTTGATGAACGCGTTGATGCCGTTGTGCTTGGTGGCCGTCACCTTCTTGTTGATGTTGTGGGCGCCGGTGGCGTTCATCGCGTTCCGGGTGACGACGAAGTCTTCGATCGAGTGCTGCACCGAGACGAAGTGCAGGCCCGCGTAGCCGTCGTCGGCGGTGTTGAAGTCGCGACGGATGATCAGCGGGCTGCCGTGCTTGCGGGCCTGGGCGGTGGCCTGGGAGTGCCCCACCTTGCCGTACTTCTTGATCGCCGTCACGATCTGCTTGGTGTCGGCGCTCGTGTCGGTCTTGTCCTCGATGATCTTCTGCACCCCGGCGGCGTCGGTCTGCGGCGAGTACATGAGCCCGATGCGGTCCTCCTGCGAGAGCTTGTCGTACCAGCCGTCGAGGGTCTCGCGCATGTAGCTGACGTGCATCGTGGTGCCGTCGGCGAACGGTCCGTGCTTGATCGTGACGGCGTCCTCGCTGGCCTGGTTCTTGCGCAGGCCGGACTTGAAGCCCATGAACAGCGGGGAGCTGTGCGGCACCGGGTGGCCGGACGGGATGCCTTTGGCGCCCTGGTGCGCGGCAGGAATGCCGACGCCGGTGAAGCCCGTCCGGGTCTCGCGCCAGTGCAGCGCGGTCTTGACCGAGAGCGAGCCGCTCACGCCGGGAAGCTTGTGCCCGTGCACCAGGGCGGCCTCGACCTGCTTGAGCCGCTTCTCATCGTCGCTGGCGAGGTGGATGCAGACGTCGTAGTTGTCGATCAGCGGGTGCTCGAAGCTGGACAGCTTGGTCGCCTCGGGAATCGGCGAGTGGACCCCGAGCAGCCGGAAGTAGCTCGGACCCCAGCTGACCGTGAAGAGAAGGCCCGTGTGGCCCCAGTGAAAGTGGCGTTCGAGAGTCCGCAGCCGCGACTCGAGCAGCCGGGCGTGGGCCGGCGTAGGAGTGCCTCGTACGTCGAAGAACAGCAGCCGGTCGTACTTCGGCGCATTCGCGTTGCCGTAGGGGTCCTTGGACAGGTAGTGGTGCCACGCGTGCTGGCGCTTGGGCAACCCGTGTGGCTGCTCACCGAGCGGCACCATCCGCGGTCGGGGCTCCGCGGACGCCTGCGTGGTCCCGAGCCCGACGGCGACCCCGCCGGCTGCCAACGCCGATGCCCCGACGACGAACCGCCGGCGGGTCAGGCCGGAGCCGTCCCCGTCCAAGATCTCTCGCATCCGCCGGACCATACACGAACCGGCGGTAGTCGATACGCTGCCGCCAGAGCCACAAGGACCGACCCTCAGGAGGCCGTCATGGAACGCCGCGCCACGCGCCGCGGAGCCGGAACACGCAGGCAGCTGGTGCTCGGACTGGCAGCGGCGGCCGCGCTCACGAGCACCGCCGTGTTCGCCGCCAGTGCGACGGCCGCAGCGGGCGGTCGGCCTTCGCACACCAAGCCCACCGTGCGGGTCGGCCACACCGACGTGGGACGGCTGGTGGTCAACGGTTCCGGCTACACGGTGTACATGTTCGTGCGCGACAAGCACGGCAAGGACGAGTGCCTGAAGATCAAGGGCTGTGAGAAGGACTGGCCGGCGGTCACGACCACGGGCAAGCCGGTGGCCGGCCCGGGGATCAAGAAGTCGCTGCTGGGCTCGATCCCGTACCGCGGCAAGCCCAAGGGCAAGCTGCGGGAGGTCACCTACAAGGGCCACCCGCTGCACACCTACCGGTTTGACACCACCAAGGGCTCGGTGATCAATATCGGAAACCGTCAGTTCGGCGGGGCGTGGTATGCGCTCAACCCCAACGGTGGCGTGGTCAAGTAGTCCCGATCGGATACGGCCCCGGACGAACAGCCGGAGCGGAGGGAGAACGTTGTGCCAGTGCGTCGGTTGAGGAGTCTTAGCTGGGCGGCGGTCGCGAGCTGCCTGGTGCTCGGGTTCGGGTTGACCGCATCGGCGGGCGCCACCGCGTTGCGGGGTGGCGGGTCAGCAGGCGCCACGGCACCGCGGGCGAGCGCGGCGCACGGCGTCCGCGTGCTGCGGGTCGGCACCTGGCACCACATCAAGGGGCAGTTCAAGACGATCCAGGCTGCGGTCGACCACGCCCGTCCCGGCGACTGGATCCTGGTCGCGCCGGGTGACTACAAGACGACGTCCAGCCGGGCCCCTAAGGGCCACTCCGACATTCCCTCCGGTGTCCTGATCACCAAGCCCGATCTCACGATCCGCGGGATGAACCGCCGGACGGTGGTCGTCGACGGCACGAAGCCGGGTTACGGCAAGTGCAGCAAGAAGGCGGCGGCGCAGAACTACGGCCCCAAGCAGGGCAGCTCGAACACCGGTCTCAACGGCATCGTGGTGTGGCATGCCAATGACGTCAATGTCGAGAACCTCACCGCGTGCAACTTCCTCAGCGGCTCGGGCGACACCGGCAACGAGATCTGGTGGGACGGCCTCAACAAGAAGAACAAGATCGACGGTTGGGGCTTCCTGGCGAACTACCTGACGGCGACCTCGACGTTCTATGACAGCGAGACCGACGCGGCGGCGTACGGACTGTTCTCCAGCGCGTGGCAAGGCGGCGTCTTCGCCCATGACTACGCGAGCAACTTCAACGACTCCGGCTTCTACATCGGCGCCTGCCACCAGCTGTGCACCCAGATCATCAGGGACAGCCGTTCGGAGTACAACGCGCTCGGCTACTCCGGCAGCAACTCCGGCGGCACGATGCTGATCGAGCACAACCTGTTCGACCACAACGAGGACGGCTTCGACACCAACAGCCAGAACGGCGACAACCCGCCGCCGCAGAACGGCGCCTGCCCGAAGGGAATCAAGCCGCCGATCAAGGGCGCGCACACCTGCTGGGTGCTCTACAAGAACCGTTTCATCAAGAACAACGACCCGAACGTGCCGAAGTCCGGATCAGCGGCGCAGGGACCGGTCGGGACCGGAGTTTCGCTCTCCGGCGCTCGCAACGACACCGTGATGGACAACACGTTCATCAGCAACGGCGCCTGGGGCACGATCGTGGTCCCCTACCCGGACAGCGGGCCGCCGTGCACGGGCGGCATTCGCAACGACCCGATCACCGGCCCCGGCAGCTGCCTGTACGACGAGTACGGCGACGCCCTGATCGACAACACCTACACGAACAACGGGTTCTTCGGCAACGCGACAAACGGGGCGTTCGACCAGCTCAACCTGGCCGGCCACGAGGCGACCGACTGCTACCACGGCAACAAGGGGAAGCTGAGCTCGGATGCGAAGTCGCTCGAGTCCTCGTACCCGAAGTGCAGCGGCAAGAAGGTGCCGGCCAACCTGAACATCACCTTCCTCAATGAGGTGCTGTGCGACACGCAGGTCTCGCTCTCGGGCTCGACGCCTCCCTGCGGGTCCGACGACCACTACCCGCGGCAGACCAAGGTCGTGATGCACCCGCTGCCGAAGCAGCTCCCGACGATGCCGCACCCCTGCGCAGGCGTCCCGAAGAACCCGTGGTGCCCGAAGGGGTAGCGCGAGCGGTTCGCTAACCCACGACCAGCTTGTACCTTCTGGTCGCGTCGTTCGCGTGCTTGGCGGAGTCGGTGACCTTGACGGTGAAGGTCGACGTACCGGCTGCGGTCGGCTTGCCGGAGATCGTGCCCTTGGCGGAAAGCTTCAGGCCAGCGGGTAGTGAGCCTGCGGTCTTCTTCCACCGGTACGGCTTCTTGCCGCCGCTCGCACCGAGCTTCACGTGGTAGGCCGTGCCCACGTTGGCCTTTCGCAGCGAGGTCGGGTGGATCGCCAGGTGAACGGTCAACCGGTAGGTGCGGCTCACGCTCGCCGCGGTCTTGGCCGAGTCGGTGACCTTGACCACGAAGGTCGAGGTGCCCGCGGCGTGCGGCTTGCCGGAGATCGTCCCCTTCGAGGACAGCTTGAGGCCCTTGGGCAGCGAGCCGGAGGACTTCTTCCAGTGGTACGGGCCGGTGCCACCACTGGCCGAGAGCTTCGCGTCGTACTTCTTGCCGGCTGTTGCGCTCGGCAGCTTCGCGGTTGAGATGGCGAGCCCGGCCGGGCCGGTGTGGCCGAAGATCTCGTTGCCGGTGTCGTCGCCCGCAACACACAACGACGAGGTCGGGCAGGACACCGCGTCCAGCCCGCTGAAAGGATCGGCGTGCGCCCGCTTCCACCCTGAAGCAGCGCCCTTGGGCGCCGACGTGCTGACCGCGTTGCCGGCCGCGTCGACAGCAACGCAGTGGGTGGAGCTGGAACACGAAACAGCGGTCAGGTCGTTGGCGGGGTTGGCGGCACCGACGATGTCGATCTTGACCCGCTTCCAGGTTGACGCTGCTCCGGTGGGCTTGGTCGACTCCTCGACGTTGCCGGCGGAGTCGACCGCGACGCACAGTGTCGTCGTCGGGCACGAGATGCCGTTCAGCCAGTTGATGCCAAGGTCGATATCGGCCGTCGATGTTGCTCCGACCGCGCCCGCAGAGTTCAGGTGGACGGTAGTGACCGCGCCACCCTCCTGCCCGGCGAAGCACAACGTGGCCGACGGGCACGAGACGCTTGCGTAGTGCACCAGCAGGTCGTTGTCGATCGGTGTCGTCGTCCACGCGCCGATGCCCCCGGTCGGGTTGGTGGACACCACGGCGTCGCCGGCGAAGTCCACCGCGACGCATAGCTTCGTCGACCGGCAGGTGATCGCGGTGAACCCACCTGCGTTGTCGACCTTGGCGGCCTTCCACGTGGGTGACCCGCTGCCCGGATCGGTCGACGTAAGGACGTTGCCGACATCGTCGACCGCGACGCACAGGCTGGTCGACGGGCAGGAGATCCCCTCCAGGAAGTACGAGCCACCAGGGTTGATCGCGATCCCGCTGTCGACGTTCGTGCTCCGCCAGGTCGCCGACTTGCTCCCGGGATCCGTCGACGTCGAGATATTCCCGGCGTCGTCGGCCGCCGCACAGAACGAGCTGCTCGGGCAGGAGATTCCCTCGATGTCACTCGATGCGGTGTAGCCGGTCGTCGTCCAGGTTGCCGTGTTGCCGTCAGCCGGATCGGTCGTACTGTCCGCCTTGGACCCCGCGCCGGTCACGACGCAGAGAGAAGCCGACGGCGTACAGGCAATGGTCTGCGTTGCGCCCTCGACGGCGGTCTTCTCGACCCAGGTCGGGCTCGACGTGCTGGGGTTCGTCGAGGTGAACACGTTGCCGAGCAGGTCGGTCGCGTCGCACAACGACGTCGTCGGGCACGAGACTCCGACCGCGTCGTCACTGGCCAGCGTGGTGTCGTGCCAGGTGGCGCTCGCACCGGAGGACGCATCGCTCGAGAGCGCCGCCTGACCGTGCTCCCCTACCGCGGCGCACGCCGACGTACCGCCGCACGAGACCGCGATGAAGTCGGTGCCGACGGTCGAGCCGACCTGATGAGCTGTCCAGCTCGTGGACTTCGGGTCCGTCGCGGTCCATACCGCACTGATCCCGCTGTCGTTCTCCCCGGCCGCGACGCACAGGGTCGTGGTCGGGCAGGCGAGGGAACCCGGTCCGTCGGACGACCCGAAAGCACTGACGGAATGCGGTGTCCAGGTGGCTTTGGCGCCCTTGCCCGGGTCGGTCGAGATCAGCGTCACGAGGCCGGTCGTGCCTCGTCCGATCGCCACGCACAAGCCGGACGATGGGCACGACACCGCGGTCAGATCCACGCCGCGATCCGCGGAGCTGAGCGACCAGGCGGCGATCCCTTTCGCCGGCGTGACGGAGCTCGCCACGTTGCCGTTGGAGTCGACCGCTACGCACAGCGTCGAGGACGGGCACGAGATCGCGTTGAGGGTCGGGTCGTTGGGCTTGGTGGGATAGTTCCCATCGACGTCGACGACCTGCCATCCGGCCGCCGTGCCGTGTTGAGCCCCGGGGTCGGTGGTCGTCTCGATGTCGCCGTACCCGACCGCCACGCAGAGCGATGCCGACGGACACGCCAGCGCCGTGATCGGCTCACCGGCCGAGAGCGGTGCGCCGTGGTCGATCGGGTTGACCGCGGACCAGGTGGTCGCCGCGGCGGCGGCCGCGGACGAGGGCAGGAATGCCGCCGGCAACCCCGCCGCGGCGAGCAGCGCGCCGATAGCGAGGGCTACTCCGAAACGTCGTGATCGCACCGTTCACTCCGATCCTCAGCCAGCGGTAGCGGCACCGTATCCAGCACGTTCCGCTGCCGTCTAGAGAAGCGAGAGTTGACCGAAAGGTCGCGTAAATCACGAACGACCGCGTCGCGCCGGCCGAGTCGGCAGCACGGCAATTCCCAGAAGTTGCCGGCGGTTCTCGTGAGGCCTACGTGCCGTGGATGACTTCCAGGCCGTTCGTGTAGTTCCCCGAGAGGTAGAGGTCGTTCGACGAGATGTATGTCCGGTTCGTGGCCGGGTCGATCGCCATCCCGGTCTGGCCCTGCTCCTCGCCGTAGTTGCCGAGAATCCGGCCGGTGCCGGTCTTGACGATCGAGACCTTGATGCCCCCCTGGTCCGCGCCGCTCCATCCGACGTACATCAGGTGCTTTGCCGGGTTCAGCGCGATCATGTTCGGATAGCTCCCGACCGAGATGGTCGTGCGGATCTTGTCGGTCTTCCCGTTGAGCACGACGACCGCGCCGTAGGCGTAGTCGAACACTACGTACACCCGGTCGGTGGTCGGATCGACCGCCACGCCGTACGCCGAGCTACCCGACTCCTCGGCGGGTTTGACCAGGCGCGTGACCTTGTTCGTCCTGCCGGAGATGACAGCCACTCCGGCATGGAAGTAGTAGGTCGCGCCGCTCCGCGAGCCCGGGACACCCTCGAAGGTCGCGTAGACCGTCCCCTTTCGCACGTTTACCGCGACCGCGTTCGGGTGGTGGCGAACCTTGATCGTGTGAGTGACGTGGTCGTTCTTGCCGTTGATCACCGAAACGGTGTTCGACCCGAAGTTGGCGACGTAGACAACGTTCTTCTTGGTGTTGACCGCGATGCCCAACGGGTCGTGGCCGACCTTCGTGGTGTGGGTGACCTTATTGGTCTTGCCGTTGATGACGGTGACCGTGCCCGAACCCGCGTTGGCGACGTAGATCCGGTCCCTGGTCGGGTCGACCGCCACGTAGCCGGGTTCCTTGCCCGAGTCGGCGATGGTCGCGGTCACCTTGCGGGTCGCGCCGTCGATGACCGAGACCGTTCCTGCGCCGCTCTCGTAGATGGTGTCCGTCTTCGGATCGACCCCGACTCCACCGCCACCGTGCGGCACGACGATGAACGAGTACGTCGGAACCCCCGCCGCCCCGGCCGGCGTACCCATGAAGGCCACGCCGGACGAAGCCAGCGCCAGCACCGCCGCGCCGCACACGACCCGGCGTTGCCGGCCAGCGCGGCCGACCCGCCACGCACCCGCCGAACGGTTCAGCGTCAACGAAACAGACATTGGTCCCCCCATCACCGGACGCGGCGAGGAATGCTCGCACAGCCATCGGCACCCCTGCAACACGGGCGATGCAGGGGCGATGCAGGGCCGTGCATGGACAGCGAACCGGGCTTCGACCTCGTGATCCGACGGCGCTCGCGCAGCGGGCATCAGGCCCACACCAGCACCGCCGCGACGAAGAGCACGTAAAGGGCCACGATGACCCCGCCGGCGGCTCGCGGCAAACCTCGATAGCGGTAGGCGAGAGCCACTGTCACCCCTGTCAGGCCGAGATACCACCCGGCAACGAGCAGGCCCGACGTCGACCGATGACCGAGCCCGACGATTGCCGCCGGGAGCAGCAGGCCGACCGCCACGTTGAGAGCGTTGGAGTTCATCGCCGTACTCAGCGCCGCTGCTCCCCTGCCACGACGCGCCAGGTACACCGCCGCGACGGCGTTGGGCAGACTGGTCACCGCGGCGAGAACGAGCCCTCCGGTCACGATCTCGGCAATCCGGTAGTGCGCACCGAGCGAGGTGGCGCCGCGCTCCATTTCGATGCTGGCTGCTACCACGACCGCCAGGGCTCCGAGCGCGACCCACGCGTCGGGGGCCCGGCCACGTCGCGGACGGATCGCCTCCGCCAGCTCCGTCTCTTCCTCATTGATCGCCCGGACCAGCCAGCTCCGCCAGGCGGCCGGCAGACGAAACGTGTCGCAGCACAATCGGGGCGCAGCCAGTACCGCGGTGAGCGGGACGAGGACGGCGAGGACCAGAGCAAGCGCGCCGATGACGGGAACGACCTGGCTGACCGCAAGCAGGCAGAACACAGCGATCAGCACGGCCGTGCCGCCGCTGAGTGCCGTCACCCGCCGATGCAGCCGAATCCCGCCCGCAACGAGAGCTCCCAGCCCGAGTAGCGCCGCGAGGTTGAAAACGTTCGAGCCGATCGTGACACCGGCTCCGACGGCATTCTGCCGGTGGGCCAGCGCCGTGATCGACGCCGTGATCTCCGGCGCATCAGCAGCCAGTGCCGCGACCATGCCGAGCAACGCTTCGGAGAAGTCAAGGCGCTCGCCGATTCGCTCGAGCCTCGAGACGAGCAGCCAGCTCGTGCCCAACGACACGACGGCTCCGACGGCGAAGGAGACGGCAGGTTCGGCGACCGCCAACACGCCTCCTCGGACACGACTCGATATCGCGCCGACCAGGCTTCCCGGCTCTCCGCCGGCCAGTTTACCGGCTTGCGCCTTGACGGTCGGCGCACGGAGCGGCCCGAAGAACCGCGCCTCGCCTATCGAGGCGGAGTGGTGGTATGCGGTGCAGTCGGCTCCGGCGGCGGGCTCCAGACACTGACCGCATCCATGATGTGGAGGCGCCAGGCGAGAAGGACCCCTGCGACCATGAAACCGACGGCCGTCCAGAACAGCGGCCAATTCCACTCGATGAGCGCGATGCCACCCACAACCGAGCCGAGCCCGATGATCGTCACGGCGGCCCATTGCCATCGGGTAGCGGCGTGCAGCGAGTCACTGGTCGGACCGGGATTAGTGGGCACGAGGCAGGCTCCCGCCGCGGTCGGAGCGTGCCGGCGGGTCGGTTCGAGCGACCGCATCGCCGGCATCAGGCACCGTGATTTGTGCGGCCGCAAGCGCATCACGGACCAGCGGCCCGATCCGGTCGTCGGTAGTCACCAGAGTGAGCGCACCGCGGCTCTCGTAGAGTAGGAACCGTACGTCGTCGACGGCGGCAACGCGGTTCTCGCGCAGCAACGCGTATAGGTCACCGCGAGTCAGCCCGACCCGGGCGAGTTCCCGCTCCTGCGGCTTCCCATCTGCGATCAGGACGCGAGGGGGAGCATCGACGAGCGCGCCGATCCAGTGATGCCGGCGGAGCTCGGTGACCGCGCGGTGCGCGAGGAGCAAGGTGACGAGCACGACCGCTCCGGTGGCGAACGACGTGGTCGACGAGGTCGCGGTGCGGGCGATCAACGCACCGACCGCGACGGCCACCGCGAAGTCGAAGGCTCCGAGCTGCGCCAGCGTGCGCCGCTCACCGAGCCGCAGGCCGCCCACCGCGACCACGAACATGAGGACGGCCTTCAGCGCCGCCCATCCCAACGCGGCGCCGCCGACGGTCAGCTCGGACACGGCTCGCTCCTCGATATCGACGTGGGCGAGCCATCAGCACGAACGTCGCTGTTGGCGGCTGGCCGTTCGCCCGACTCGGCCTGCTCGCTGAGGCTGGTTGCGGCGTTGATCAGCGCGAGGTGGCTGAGTGCCTGTGGAAGGTTGCCGAGGAACGAGCGGTCGGCGGCGATCTCCTCGGAGAACAGGCCGACGTCGTTCGCCAGGCCGACGGCTGCCTCCATGAGTCCTTCGGCACGGTCGCGCTGGTCGGTGTGGTGCAACGCGTTGACCATCCAGAACGTGCATGCGACGAACGCGCCTTCACGCTCGCGAGTGCCGCTGTAGCGCCAGACCAGGGGGCCCTCCACGAGCTCGGACCCGATCGCAGCGATAGTCGAGGCGAGGCGCTCGCCACGATCGAACCCGACCTGGCCGGCCAGCAAAACGGCAGCATCGAGATCATCGGTTCCCGCGTAGAAGGTGTAACTACGACGCTCATTCGACCAGCAGTGTGTGTCCACCCATTGTTTGATTGCGTCACGCTCCGCGACCCACCGGCCGACGTGCGTCGTCGCGACCTGCTCGGCGTTGTGCAGCTTGATCGCGCGATCGAGCGCGATCCAGCAACCCATCTTGGACACCGTGTAGTGGCGCTGATCGCTGAGCTCCCACAGCCCCGAGTCGGTATGTCGCCAGGTGTCGCAGCATTGGTCGGCGTAAGCAGCGAGGGTGTTTCCGGTCCTGACATCGAGAACGTGGTCGTTGCGCACGTACGTCCAGATGGTGTCGAACAGATCTCCATAGGTGCCGAGCTGACGCTGGCCGACCGCGTCGTTGCCACGCCGAACCGGTCGGCTGTTCCGATAGCCGGGAGCGTCGATCTCAGCTCCCGGTTGCGCGGGAGCGCCGTCGAGGGTGTACATGACGCGAAGGTCCGGGGCGCTCTCTCGGACCGCGTGCAGTAGCCACGACACTACGGCGTGGGTCTCTTCCCCGAGGCCGAGGCGCATGAGCGCGTCGGCGGCATAGGCGGTGTCGCGCACCCACATGTACCGGTAGTCCCAGTTCGCCTGCCCCCCGATCGATTCGGGCAGCGAGGTCGTGCCGGCCGCAGCGATGGCTCCGGTCGGCTCGTGGACCAGCAACTTCAGCGCCAACGCGGAGCGGATCACCGCATCGCGCCAACGGCCCTCGTAGTGAATCTGGCTGGCCCAGTCGACCCACCGGTCGCGGGTCCGGTTCAGCCGGGCCAGCATCGAGCCTCGATCGGGCAACCAGACCTGGCCGGCGTCGCTGCCCGTGACGCCGAGCGTGGCCGTCTCGCCCTGGCACAGCAGGACGCGGCCTCGAACGGCGTGCGGGTCGATCGTCATCGGCCCGAAGTCATAGGCGCGGACCCCGAGAACCTGGCTGCCACAGTGCAGCGTGACCCGATCGCCGAGCTTGCGGGTCCAGGGTCCGGCGCTACCGGTCAGGTCGCCCGGGGACACCCACCACAACAGATCGACTTCACCGGACAGAATCTCGACCAGGCGGACCAGCTCATTCCACGGCAGCGGCCCGGAGGTGCCGACCGTCAGAGCATCGGTGAGACGTGCCACGCCCGAATCGGTGGTGAACGTGGTCTCAACGATGTTCGTGTTGGGGAGGTATCGACGGCGGGATTCGAACGGTGCAGTCGGGCGTATTCCGATCGTGCCGCCCTCGGCGGGATTGAGGAGACCGGCGAACACCGGTTCGGCATCCAGAACCGGTGTCGCGAACCAGTCGATCTGTCCGTCGGATGCGACCAGCGCTACGGTGCGACCGTCCCCGAGTACGGCGTAGTCCTCGAGTGGAACCGGCTCGAGTCGGGGGCACGCCGCATCAGCAGCGGTCACCGGGCCGGTCCGGATCGCAACAGCAGCAGATCCTCGACGGCGGCTCCCCCGGCGATGCCCGCATCAGCGGCGGCGAGCCGCCGTGTCTCACCCGACCGCAGCACAGCAACACCGACCATCGAGACCGCATGAGTGGCGTCGATCGCCGCGCCGATCCGCAAGGTATTGCGCGTGGGGCGCAGCAGCGTGGCGAGCCCTTGCACGGCGTGCCGCGTAACCAGCAAACCCACTACCACTCTTCGGGGCCGTGAACAATGTGCCGAACCGTGGCGTCGTGATAGGAGCAGTGCGGCAGCCCAGCCCAGCCGAAGCACGGCCGTAACTCTGGCGGCTCGACGCTGGGCGAGCTGAACCAAGGCGAATCTCCCTTTCCCTGTCCATCCTTCCCTTTGCCCTGCTGCATGCAGATAAACATTGGTTGTACTAATGCAATACTGGCTGCTGTGCAGCGACCAAGGCCCGATCCGGTGGAGGACTCCGCCACCGAACTGTTGGTCTCGGCGAGCCGTGCGCTCGTCGCGATCGCGGCGCGGTCGCTCGGAAGGGTGGAGGATCAGGTGACGCTGCCGCAGTACCGTGCCCTGGTCGTGCTCGCTACGCGTGGCGCACTCCGTCCGGTGGACCTCGCAGACGCGCTCGACGTGACGCCGTCGACGGCAACCCGGATGTGCGATCGCCTGGTCCGCAAGGGGCTCATGGAACGCGCCCACCGGGACAGCGACCGCCGGGAGGTCGAACTGCGCCTGTCCGCCGAGGGCAGGCGGCTGGTCAACGAGGTCACGGCACGACGTCGACGGGACCTGCGCCGAGTGCTGTCCCGCATCTCCGCGAGTGACCAGGCCAGCCTGATCCAGGCGCTGCGAGTGTTCACCGATGCGGCGGGCGAAGCGACGGATACGGCGCTCGGGTTGGGCCTATCGCTGTGAGCACCCCCAGCCGGAGGTTCGCGCCCGGAGCTCTGCCGGTGCCGCAGGACTGGCGACGGATCGCCTCGGACTGGCTGCGCGGATCGGCGACAGGACTGGTCCCGCTCGCGCTCGTCGTGGGGGCCGGCGCGGGCGCCGGTGCGGTCCTCTTTCGCTACCTCATCCTGTGGGTGACCGAGCTCGCCACCGGCCGGCGCGACTACAGCGATGCCGGCCACGTGAGCAGCCCGCACCTGCCCGGTCTCGGGATCTACTTCGTGCTGCTGGTGCCCGTGATCGGCGGCCTGATCTACGGACCGCTGATCGACCGGTTCGCCAAGGAGGCACGCGGCCACGGTGTCCCCGAGGTGATGCTCGCGGTGGCCGAACGCGGCGGTCGGATCGGCCCGGGCGTTGCCATCGTGAAATCGCTCGCCTCGGCACTGTGCATCGGCACCGGAGGATCGGTCGGCCGCGAAGGCCCGATCGTGCAGATCGGCTCCGCGCTGGGCTCGACAATCGGGCAGCGACTCCGGCTGCCTGAATCACGACTCCGGTTGATGGTGGCGTGTGGCGCCGCCGGCGGCATCTCGGCCACCTTCAACGCCCCGATCGCGGGGGTGTTCTTCGGGCTCGAACTGATCCTGCAGGACTTCGCCGCTGAGTCCTTCGGGGTCGTCGTGCTGTCCTCGGTCACCGCCGACGTGATCGGCCGAGCGGCCTTCGGCAGCCGGGCGTTCCTCGCACTGCCCGCGTTCAGCCTCGCCTCGGGCTGGGACTACCTGCTCTACGCGCTCCTCGGGCTGGTGGCCGCCTTCGTCGGCGTCGCCTTCATCAAGGTTCTCTACGGGATGGAGGACCTGTTCGACCGCTGGTGGCCAGGCCCGGTATGGCTCCGTCCGGCGACCGGTGGGCTGCTCCTCGGCGCACTGCTGCTCGCCCTGCCCGAGATGTACGGCGTCGGCTACCCCGTCCTAGAAGCCGGCGTCCGCGGGCACTACCACGGCGGCTTCCTGCTCGTGCTGATGGCCGGCAAGCTGCTCGCGGTCAGCCTCACGATCGCCATCGGAGGCTCGGGTGGCGTCTTCGCACCCTCGCTGTTCATGGGCGCCATGCTCGGCACCGCGTTCGGCGATCTGGCGCACGGCTTGTTCCCCGGAACGTCCGGTCCGGCGGGGGCGTACGGCCTGATCGGGATGGGCGCGGTCTTCGCGGGTGCAGCCAGGGCGCCGATCACCGCCGTACTGATCATCTTCGAGCTGACCGGCGACTACCGCATCGTGTTGCCGCTGATGGTGGCGATCGTCCTCGCGGCGGGGGTCAGCCACCTGGTCAGCTCCGACAGCATCTACACCCTCAAGCTGCGACGACGTGGCATCGACATCATGCGCGGGCGGGCGGCCAACATCATGACCCTCCTGCGGGTTCGGGATGCGATGCAGCCGGTGCCGCACCCGCTTTCCCAAGACGCCACGCTCGCTGACGTTATCGGGAGCCTCGACGCCGCCAGCACCGACGCCCTGCCGGTTGTCGACGGGTCCGGGATCTACCGCGGGAGCGTCACGACCGCCGAGATCGAGGCCGCGGCTCGGGACAACAGCCTGGACGCGACCGCCGGCGATCTCGCGATCCTCACCCCGACGATCCATCCCGACCAGACCCTCGAAGACGCCCTCAAACTGCTCGTCGCCAACGACCGTTCAGGCCTGCCCGTCGTCTCGCGCGGGGGACAAGGGGTCGAGGGTTGGCTCACCCATCGCGACGTGCTCCGCGCGTACAACGAGCACCTGCATGCCGGCGTCTCGAGCATCGAAGCCGCGTCGCAGGCGAGCACGGCACCGCCGGAGCCAGGCTCGGAGCCGATCGCACTCCCTGAGCCACAACTTCGGGGCTTCCGCATCGTCGACTTGCTTCTCGACCGCGACACTCCACCCGTCGGGCAGAGCGTCGCGGCGGTCGCATGGCCGGCCGGCAGCCTCCTGCTTGGGGTTCGGCGCGCGGTTGAGAGCCTCACCGTCGAGCCCGACACCGTGCTCGCGCGCGGCGATCGGCTCACCGTGCTCGTGAAGGCGGACCAGGTCGGCGACCTCTCCTCGATCATCAGCTCGCCCGCGCCGCCCGCGGCCCCGCCGGCCCAACCACGTCGGCGATCGAAGAACCCGCAACCGCCCTCCGGCGCAGCCCGATGACTCGCACCCGGCTGGCCGGCCCGATCATCGCCCTCGCCGTGACGGGGGCGCTGCTGGCCGGATGCGCGGGCACGACCTCCTCCGGCCGGATACCGGCACCGTCGGCGCGGATCGGCGCGCAGGCCGATGGAGCGCTGCCCACCGACCTAGCCACCATGCCACTGACCGAAGCCAACGGCACGACCACAACCCTCGCCGCCTTTCGTGGCAAGGCGGTCATGATCGCGGACTTCATGACCCTGTGCACCGACATCTGCCCACTGATTTCCGCGAACACTGCGGCCACGGCCCGAGCCCTCGCTGCCCAGGGTGCCCAGTCGCAGACGGCGCTGCTCGAGATCACGCTCGACCCGCACCGCGACACGCTGCACCGGCTACGCGCGTACCAGAAGCTGTACGGCGCCGAGCCGAGCAACTGGATCCTGCTGCGAGCGAGCCCTCCCGACACGCACCGGCTCTGGCACTACTTCGGCGTCTACGACCGCCGGGTCAAGGAGGGAACGCCCGCCGACACCGACTGGCTCACGGGCAAGCCGTTGACCTACGACATCGTGCACTCCGACGACCTGATCTACCTCGATCGCGAAGGTCGCGAGCGGTACGTCATCGACGGGAGCCCCGACACCCAGGGCCTGGCGCCACCTCGTCGCCTTGCACGTTTCCTCGGCTCCCAGGGACAGGCCGCGCTCATGCACCCCAACCCATCCCTCGACTGGACCGTCCCCGACGCGCTACGAGTCTTCAGCTGGCTGCTCGACCGGCGAATCGTCGCGAGCGGCGCGCCTTAGCCGCCCTGAGGTCGCACCGTCGCGCGAGGGCTAGGGAACGACCACCACGGGCCACAATCGCCGGGCGACCAGCCGGGCGCCGACCGAACCGATCCACCGATGCCGCAGCTGCTCGGACGCTCCAACAACGACCGCCGCTGCACCGAGATCACAGGCGATCCGGGCAAGCTCGGCGGCCACCTCGCCCTGGCCGGTCACGTATTCCACCTCCATGCTCGCCAGGTCAACCTCTGTACCCACCTCGTGCCACAGGTCAGCGACCGCTTCGTCGTTCGCCGTAACGCCCGACGCGACAAACGAGGGTTCGATCGCCAGATTGGGCCGCGACGCTACGTGCGCCAGCACGAGGCAGGAGCGTTGACGTCGCGCAAGGCCCACGGCGTAGGCGCCGGCACGCATCGAGGTTCGGGTGCCGTCGATGCCGGCGAGAACTATGGCGCCGGCACGATGTCCAGACATCGCCCGCGCCGAGTAAGGCGTCGAACGCGGCGCGCCAGTCATTGCCGGGAGCCGGTCAGTGTGTCCATGCCCGAGTCGATCCCCGTTCGACGCGGTGCCTTGCCAGCGTCATTGCCCGCCGGCCGCTGCCAACGGCCGGGTTCCCAGCGCCAGAGCGAGGCCGGAGCGTACTTGGGTCGGGCACATCGTTGCTCTATGCATGTGTGCATTATGCACCTATGGGGTAAGGATCGAACATGACCGCACGCCTAGCACCATCTTCATGACCGTCGCACGATTCGAGTCGCCCGGCGGGACCCCGGAGACACAGGCACTGAACTGCTTCCAGCGACTGAAGGACTTCCTCGACAGTGTCGGCGGTCGGTTCGACTCCATGGGCTACCTGACCGTCGAGGTCGCCGAAGCGAGCAGCATCGAGCCCGTGATGAGAGCACGCCGGATCGTGTTCGGCGACCACCCTCCCCGATCGATGGCCAACCGGCTCGCCGAGCTACCGCCTGGAGAGCAGGTTCGAGTCACCGCCCACCTCGACCGGGCCACGCCAGAACCGAGACGCCGTACCCGGAGTCGCAAAAACACCCGGGGTCGCAAGAGCGAAGGGTGAGCCGTCATTGTTCGCGTTGCTGCCGGCGTTCACACAATGAGTGCCTGGAACGAGGACCTTCCGTTCGCGGAAGTCGCGTACGACGACACACTCCTCCTGCAAGTGCGCGGCGAGATTGACATCGCCAACGTTGCGCAGCTCAAGGGCCAACTGATCCGAGCTGTCACCGGTCCGTGGCGGACGGTCGCGCTCGACCTCTCCGAGGTCGCGTTCTTGGGGGTGACCGGAAGCCATCCGATCGAAGAAGCCGCGACCAGCTGCGAACGTTCCGGCCGCCGGCTACACATCATCCGACCACAACCCCAGGTCCGCTGGCTTCTCGAACGAGTCGGCGTCGCCGAAGCCATCGTCACGGACGTGCAATGATGCGCGCTCGGAGGCTGACGACGGCGTCTGCCTCGCCTCCCGAAGGGCCGCCGGCAAAGCCGGTGCGCCTCAGCGACGTCATGACGCCGGACCCGGTCACGCTCCCTGTCACGGCCTCACTTTCCGATGCGGCGCAACGAATGACATCAGCCGACGTAAGCGCCGTCATCGTGCTGGAGGCCGGCACCATCCGCGGTGTCCTGACAGATGGCGACATCATCGTGCGCACCATTGTGGAAGGACGCCACCCGGCCCGGACCAAGCTCGGCGACATCTGCCGCCGGGTCGCCGCGGTCGAGCAGACCGCGACGATCGCCGAAGCCGACCGGCTGATGCGCCGGCAGTCGGCACATCAGCTGCCCGTGACCGCCCGCGGCAGGCCGGTCGGGATCGTGTCGGCCGGCCGGCTCGCCATGGCGAGCTCGGTGCCGGCCTGTGAGGACACGGCCGTCAGCCGGCTCGCACGCTACCGCTGAGGCCGCACACCGTCCCGGGCCCGACAGCCGGCCGGACATCAGTGGCGGAGACAGCGGTGGAATGGGCCGAACGGGCTATGCGGAGTCCATTTCTGGAGGTCGACACCCCATTTGTCCATGCATTATGCATCTAAGTTGGGGAGCACTGCGCATGCATCCGCCGAGGCGCCCGACGAGGAATCCCGAGGGCGGGTTCTCGTTGATCGAGTTGCTGGTCGTCATCATCATCATCGGCATCCTCGCCGCGATCGCCATACCCGTCTATCTCCATCAGATCTCGACGAGCTACGACGCCCAGGCCAAGAGCGATCTGCACCATGGCGCGATTGCCGAGGAGGACTACATGGTGTCGACCGGCGAGTTCTCGACCGACATCGGCACGACGGCGAAGTACGCCGTGCAGTACGAGAAATCCGACCACGTCAGTGCCATCAAGGCGTATCTCACCGATGACAACGGCGAACGGGTCTCCGGCAAGACCGGCTCGACCGGCTTCTGCCTGACCGCCCAATCCGACTCGGGCTCGTGGTTCGCCTACGAGAGCACGCTCGGCGGCCTGCAGGCAGGCACCTTCACCTCGGCTGCCAAGGGCTGCCCGAAGTAGTCGAGCGAGCCGGCGTCGCCGGCTGAGTGCGGGCGACGCGATGCTGCACGTCGCCGGATGCTGTACCGGCTCGGCGACCCGGTCGATGCCGGCCGCGCCTGACGTCAGTCCGATAGGACGATGAACGCGTCGACGTCGACCCTCGGGTGTCCCTTCGTGCCGAGCACACTGATCACGAGCTTGTGCGAGGCGGACGACGTCGAGATGACGTCGACGATCCATCCGGCCTCGGCGGTCGATGTGTGCAGGCTGACCTTGGTCGCCTTTCCGGAGCCGATCTTGACCTTCGCCGACCCGTACTTCGGGCCCTCGGTCGACACCCAGGCGACCTGCGACCCGTGGAAGGAGAAGGTCGCCGTGCTGCCGCCGTGTTTCGCGGACTTCACGTGACCTCCGCTGGCGCCGGACAGCGAGTGCCGCTTCCAGCCCGAGGAGTAGGCGATCGACTTGGACGTCTCCTGCACGCGGGTCAGCGTGTAGGTCTTGCCGGCCTTGGTAGTACTGGTGTTGCCGGCGTTGTCCGTCGCCGACACCTTGAACCGGTACTTGTGACCCGTAGCCAGGTGCAACGTCAATGACGACGATGTTGTGACGCCGTACTTGGTGAACGAGCCGCCGCCCTTGCTCTCGTAGAGCGTGTAGTGGTTCACCCCGCTGGTCGCGTCTGTCGCATGCCAGCGCACCGTGACCGGGACGCTCGACCCGAGATGGACGTTGCTCTGGATGCTCAGGCTCGGCGCCTTGGTGATCGACGGTGGGACGCTGTCGTAACACAGTGGTCCGTCGGTCTGGTCGCCGGACTGCAGCCCCATGTTGTCCCATGCCTCGACGTCGACGGTGTTGCAGCCCTGCCCCTCAGAAGCCAGGTCGAGGGAGGCGGACGTTTCCTTGACGAACTCGGGACCCGCGTAGAAGGGGTTGCCCGAGCCAGGAGTCGCCTCACTCGCGGGATCACCGGGATCGGCGTCCCACGCATCGCTGAAGCCAGCGACACCGCTCGCCGGGAAGCCGCCACCGGTATCAGCGACATCTATCCCGATCGTCTGGTCGGTGCGGTACCACACACCCGCCGTCGGGCCGGTGAAGGTGACGTCGGGCCGGCCGTCGTCGGCGAACAGATGCCAGTTCATCGCCCAGGCGAGCTGGAGCATGTTGGCCGAGCCCCACCCCGTCACCAGGTCGAAGCCGGTGCCGGCGCAGTACCCCGTGCCGACGTCGTTGGAGTTGCAGCCCGACGTGATGTCGTAGTACGGGTTGTGCGGCGCGCCATCGATCCCCGACTCGTAGATCGGGTAGTTGGCATTGCCCATCGGCGCGCAGGGCGACGAGCCGGACCCACAGATGCTGCCTTCGCTCAGGAGATAGGAGTCCTCCTGTGCGAAGAAGCCGGCCAGCTCCGGCGCAACGATGCTGGTGCCACCGTTGCCGCTCAGCGATCCGTCGAAGTAGAAGTTCTGGGGGGTGTGGTACCAGTCCGCGTTCAACGAGAGGTCGGGCACGGCGCGCGACCCGCTTCCGCACGGCTCGTTGCTCTGGTACGACGGCGCGCTGTACACCGCACTGCAGCCGCCGCCGGAGCCGCCGTCGTTGGACCCGCATCCGTCCGGGCCCCCGCTCCACGCCGATTCGCTCACATACTTCGAGCTCGAGCTCAGGCTCAGCTCGGTCCCACCGGCACCGACGACGTTCGGGTCCGAGGCCGGGAAGCTCACTGACAGGTGGGAGCAGTCGTCGAAGGCGCCACGGTCTCCGGTAGCCGCCACGAGCGTCCAGCCCTGGCCGACCATCTCGCTGAAGATCGCATCTCGCGTCGACATCTCGGACGAGTTACAGCCGAAGTTCTCCGTGCACGACCAGCTCGTGCTGAACACCCTCGCGACATTGTCGCTCACCATGTCGTTGTAGATGTCGGTGAAGGTGGCGTCGTTGAAGTTTGCGCCGTCGTACAGATAGACCTTCGACGTGTTCTGCGACGCGCCGAAGCTGTTGGCCATCGCCGTAGCCCACTCCAAGTCCATCGTTCCCTCGGCGTCACAGCACGCGGGCGAGCCGTCGATGTTCTTCTCCTGGAAGGCGTATGCCAGGTAGGGGTACTGGTCGTGGAACCCGACCATGTCGCTCGTCTGTTGCGAGCCGAAGGTCGCGATCGCGATCGACGTCTGCGCCGGCGAGTTCCCCGAGTTGCCCAGCGGGTTGCAGCAGTCGCTCTCTCCGGCAAGGGCGGTGAAGTCGTAGGCCTGGGAGCTGTAGAGATCGGTCGGGTCGTAGGCGCCGTCGGTGATGTTCGGAGTCATGCCTCGCGACGCGCGCATGGCGTGCTTCAAAGCGGACCGGCTGCCGTTCGCGCTGGCGTGCGCACCGTTGGAGACGACCGGACCGGGAACGTAGGCCGGGCTGGCCGGCTCGTGCGCGGTCGGAGACGCCGGGAACATCGTCTGCAGGCTGCTGAGCCCCTGGATCGACTCCACGAAGCCGGTCAACGATGCCGGCACGGCCGGAGCCTGGGCGTTGGCGAAGAAGGTCTTTCCGTTCAGCCGGTAGTTGTTGATCTGGACCGACAGCGCCTTCTCGATCGTCCCGACGGTGCCGGACAGATCCACGACGAGACGGTTCGGGTACAGGTGCGTGACGGTGAGCCCGGCCTGCTGGGCCCACGACACCACCGCTTGCTGCGCCGCGGGGCTCGGTCCGAAGCGAGCTGTCCACGCCGGCTCGCTCAGGAACCGGTGGAACTGCGGCGAGGACTTGTCCTGGACCGCGGCCAGGAACTGCTGCTCCGCCGCCGGGTGCGGCAGCTGCAAGCCGACCGCGAGGCGGATGGTCTGGGCCGGGGTGTACGCCCCGAGGTCTCGAGCCGCGCCGTCGCTGACCGGATGCGGCACGCTCGCCACCGCCGGCCGGTACGTCGCGGCCGCGGCTGAGGTGAAGGTCGGCAGGACGAGTGTTCCCGCGATGGCGACCGCAGCCGATGCGATCACCAGGACGTGCGTGCGTCGAAGCAGAACCCGGGTGTGCATGAAGTGCCCCCATATCGAGCCAGACATGACCCAATGAATGACGGCGCAGCCCCCCCGGGCGATGCACGAGCCGCGTCATCAATCGGCCGTCGCCGCGAATCCTAGGTTCCGCCGGTACGCCGGACAATAGGCCTGGAGAGTGCCTCCCCGACCGCGGCCGCGAACCGCCGAAATCGCCGGAATCGCCCTGAAAACCGGTGCTAGAAGATGCTCTCGATGTCGTCGCCCACGTCGTCGGCGGCGTCCTCCACGTCGTCGGCTGCGTCCTCGACCGCGCTGCCTACGGCACTCGCAGCGTCGGAGACTCCGTCTCCGACCGCGCTGGCAACGTCCTCAGCCCCCTCACCGACGTACTCCGCACCCTTCACCGAGTCGTCGACGACATCCTCGCCGAGGCCGAAGGTCTGCACGCCGAGATCCTTCGCCGCCTCCAGCCCGTCACCACCGAGGTTGTAGACGCCCTCGAGCAGGTCTCCGCCGTCGTCGGCGGCGCCGATCGCGACGTCACCCACCGCCCCGAGGACGTTGCCGCTCTCGATGTCGCTCCCGGCGTTCTCGAAGGCCGACGCCGTGTCGTCGACGACGTTCTCGCCCGTGCTCAACGTGTCCGAGACCGCGTCCTCGACCGCCGGCGCGATCGCATCGCCGACGAAGTCGCCGACCGCCGAACCGAGGAACGTGCCGGCCGGCCCGAGCACGGCGGTGCCGGCCGCGCCGAGCGCGATCGCCATCCCGGTCTCGATCCCGGACTTCTCGGTGTCGGCGTAGAGGTTGCCGTAGTTGCCGTCGATCAGGTCGCCGATCACGGCACCCGCACCGTTGATACCGGGCAGCTCCGAGGAGGCGGCCCCGATCCCGAGGTCGAGCGCGACCGAGCCCGCCTGCCCGAGTGCGCCGTCGTAGTTGCCCTCGGCGAGGTCCTCGAGCCCTTGTACGGCGTCGCCGACCTGCAGCCCGTCGCCGGTAAGACCGGCACCGAAGTCACTGGAATCGTTGAACCCGATGTTCTCGGCGTCGCTCATCGCGGTGTTCAGGTCGCCGGAGTCGCCGCCCTGACCGCTCGCCGCGTCCTCCGGTGCAGTGTCGAGCTGCTCGAACTGCGCCCCGAAGGGCTCGGCCTCCCCGAACCCACCGAAGCCTTCTCCAACCGTCACCGTGAGCTCCTTCCGCTCGCTGTCCCACAGCCGACTACGTACGTTGCGGTCGCCGGGTTCTCGGTCACGCAGGCGCGATGCTGACCTGCCGGCCGGTGAGCGCCGGGCTCAGCAGACCGTAGGCCTTCTTGTAGGGCATGCCGAACACGTACTCGTTGCCGTCCGGCGTCGCCACGCCCAGCAGCTTGCTGTTCACGCGGAAGCGCCCCGGCTTGATCGAGACGCCGTTCCCGAAGCTGACCGCCCGTGAGTTCTCCGGCGGGTTGGCTGCCCACTCGGCGGCGTGCTTGCGCGCGATCATCTCGCCGAAGATCAGGAACGGGACAAACCCCACCAGGAGGATCTTCAGGTAGATCATGTTCGGGCTGACGTGGACGACCTTCTCGTCGGTGACGATCAGGTACCCCCATTTCGCCTTCTTGCCTTCGACCCGAATGCCGGGCTTTGCGTACAGGACTGTGCTCATCGAGCTCCCACCGTTTCGTCGTTGATCGGTCTGATCGGCATCCCCGCGCCTGCGGTCACTGCGTCCCCTCCGCCAGGCTGCCCGCGACTGGCTGCCGGTCGGCATCGCTGAGCTCGCCCGCCACCTCGCTGACCCGGTTCGACGGCACGGCCGCGAGCCGCGCCACCTCGAGCGCGGTCTGGATCGTTTCGGCCTCGAGGAGGACGAAGCAGGTCTCGTCCGCGGCGACGTAGATCGAGCGCAGGTAGCGCGCCACCCCGCCACGCATGGTGACCAGCTCGGCAGCCCGGCGGACGCTGCCCGCGCCCGTGCCGGCCGCGCTTGCACCGTCGGCAGGGACGTACAGCTCGAGCAGGTACTCAGGCATCGGCGCGAACGCTAAGGCCTGGCCGGCCACCCCTCAATAACGGGAAACCTCAATGTTCAACCGGACCCCTCGACCAGGTCGGGCTCAGCGATCAGCCTGGCTCGGCCGGGTCCGGCTGATCAGCATCGGGCAAGCGCAGCCGAGCGGCCAGCCGCCCGCGGGATGCCACTGCGAGCTTGGCGTAGACACGCGAGAGGTGCACCTCCACGGTGTGTACCGTGACGCCGAGCTCGCGCGCGATCTCCTTGTTGGACATCCCCTCGGCGGCGCGTTCAGCGGTACGCCGTTCCGACGGCGTCAGCAGACCGGCGGCGGTGCTCCCTCGAGCGGCGGTCCGATCGCGCTCGGCGCGGGCGTCGCCGGCCCATCCGGTCGACCCGATCCCGTCGAAGATCGTCGCGGCCTGCTCGAGCGCGGCCCGCGCCGACCCCCACTGGCGGAGCCGACGCTGCGCCCGGCCGAGGCTGAGCAGGCAGCGGGCAGCGTCGAAGCGCAAGCCGAGGCGGTCGTACTCGGCGGCTGCGGCTCCGAGTCGGTCTGCGGCGCCGCGATGATCGCCGTCGGCGTCGGCCAGCTCCACCAGGCTCGAACCGCGTTGCTCCGTGACCGACGCCCAGGGGTGAGCATTGGCCGCCGCGAAGGCCCGCAACCGGCTAACGACGTCTGCCGCCCGATCGACCGCGCCGATGTCGACCAGCGCCTGCACGAGGTCGGGAGCAACCGGGAACACGCCCGGTTCGGCGACCCCCTCAGCCGCACAGGACTCCCACACCTCGCTCAACTGCTCCGCGGCGCCGCCCGGGTCGTGGTTCAGCAGCATCCCGATCGCGGATGCCCGTAGCCCTTCGAACTCGTCCCAGCGGCATCCGGTCTCCCGGCCGCGCGCGATTGTCAGTCCCGCCCACTCGCTGGTCTCGGCCGCGTCCCCCCGGCCGACCGCAAGAAGCGCGCGGCATCGCTCGTACTTCGGACGGAACATCAGCTCGCGGTCCGCCGACTCGGCCCACTCGCTCAGCAGCGCACCCGCGGCGTCCCACTCCCCAACCCGGAGGTGCAGCTCGCACAGGTGCAGGCGCATGAGCGCGTAGGACTCGACCTCGCCGCGCTCGTCGGCAAGCGCGAGCAGGCGCTCGAGAATGGCGCGGCCGGCAGGGATCTCGCCGCGCCAGACGTGTCGCTGGCCGGCCACCCGCTCCGGGGTGACCGCGATGTAGGCGTCCACGTCAGAGGTCGCGCGCGACAGCGCGCAGAGGTCCTTGAGCGGTTGGCCGCTCATCGCCCTCGTCCAGGCAAGGGCGTAGAGCCCGGCGCGCCGCAGCGCCGGCGCCGCGGCTTCGGTCAGGGTGACCGCTTCCGCCGCCCACCTCGCAGCCTGCGGGATGTTCGTGATCGTGCTCGCGGCGGCGTTCGACGCCTGCTTCGCCAACACGCGTGCGCGCACGACCGCGTCGTCGGGTGCCTCGGCCAGCGCGAGCCGGCGCATCTCCGCCAGGTCGGCGAGACTGCGCGACCCCGGGCCCTCGGCCAGCATCAGCCACGCGCGCGCCCGCTCGGGTCCCGGCGGCAGCGCATCCATCTCTGCGGTGAGGACATCGGTCATGCGCTGCATCTCACCCGCGGTCTCGAGGCACTCCGCGAATGCAAGCACCCGCTCGCTGCGGTACGCCGACTGCGGCGGCGTGAGCCGAAGCGCATGCCCGGCAAGCTCCGCCGCCTGCTGCCTGGCCCCGCGCGCGGAGGCTCGTGCAGCCGACCGGGCCAGGGTCCCGGACAGCTCGTGGTCGGTCGTCGTACTCGCCAGCGCGAGATGCATCGCTTGCTGCTCGGGGTCGGTGATCGTGGCGGCGAGCGAGAGATGCAGCTCGCGGCGAACCCGCTGCCCGGCATCGCGAACCGCGGCCGCACCGAGCAGCGGATGGGTGGGACGGACGCGATGGCCGTCGACCTGCACGAGACGGAGGTCGACGATGTCGTCGAGCGGGTCCGGTCCGACCAGCTGCGCCAGGCCGTCGAGGCCGAGGTCAGGGCACAACGCGAGGAGCATGAGCGCCCGCCGCGCACCCGGTGGCAGCTCGTCGACCCGCCGCTCGAGCAGCTCCTCGATCCGGGCCGGGATCGGCAGGTTGTCGACGCTGGGCGGAGTCTCGAGGGCGAGCAGCTCCCGGCCCAGCTCGAGCAGGAACAGCGGGTTGCCACCGGTGACGTCGACCATGCGGTGCAGCACCGAGCGCGGAAGGCTGAGCCCGAGACGGTCGAGCAGCAACCGGCGCACCGCACCGAAGCTCAGCGGCCCGACCGCCAACAACTGCACGGCGTCGCTCGCGAACGACCGCTCGATCGTTACTGGTGCCTCGGAGCTCCTGGTCATGACGAAGCACACCTGCTCGTGCCTGAGCCGCCGGGCGAGGAAGCTCAGCACGTCGAGCGAGGACGGGTCTATCCATTGGACGTCGTCGATGGCGATCAGCATCGGCGCGGACTCGCAAGCATTCTGAACGACCGCCCGAAAACCGAGCGCGATGGCCCGGGGATCGGGTGGCTCGGCGTCATGAGTGCGCCGCAGCAGCGCCACCTCGAGCGCGAGCCGTTGAACATCGGGCAGGCGGGCGAGCTCGTCTCCGTCGATGTCGTCGCAGAGCTCGATCAGCGCCGAGAACGGGCGCGGCGCCTCGGTGCTGCTGCCGCCGGTGGACAGCACCCGGTGGTTGCCGGCACCGGCGATCCGGATCGCGGCCTCATACATCGTCGTCTTGCCGATTCCGGGCGGCCCGGAAAGGACCAGCGCACGCGCTCCCCCCTCGCCGAGAAGGGCGTCGTGGACGGCGGCAAGCTCGCCGTCACGGCCGACCACCCAACGAGCGGTCGAGCCAAGGTCTAGCGTCCCCAAGCCAGCCAACCCATCCGTCACCGCGGCCGCTGCACGATCCCGCTCGCAATCGTAGTGGCGCAGGTGAGCCGGATCCGGCGTTGCCGAAGTGCGCGGGTTACCTCGGGCTGGTCGCGGACAGCAACCACCGGTCGGCGAAGCCGCTCAGGTTCTTGCCACTGATCCGGTCGAGGTAGCCGACCCACTGCTGGCGGTCCGCGTCAGCACGCGTTTCGGCTAGCCGAGCTGCCCAGCGCGGCGCATGACGTCCGCTGCCGCGTAACCGTCGCGCAGGTCGACATCGTCGATGACGCGCCCGTCTCGCAGGCGGATCATCCGTTCGCACCGCGCTGCGACCTGAGGGTCATGCGTGGCCACGATCATCGTCATCTGATGGGTCTTTCGCAGGCCGGCCAGCAGCTCAAGGATCTCGGTGGCGGTCGCCGAGTCGAGGTTGCCGGTCGGCTCGTCCGCGAGCAGGAGTGACGGCGTACTCATCAGGGCCCGGGCGATCGCCACCCGCTGCTGCTCCCCGCCGGACAGGTGCGACGGCAGCGAGTCGGCCCGGTCCGCCAGCCCGAGTGCGGTGAGCAGCTCGAGCGCGCGGTCCTTCTTGCGGTACCCGGTCTTGTACGGGAGCACCGGCGCGATGACGTTGTCCAACGCGGTCAGCGCCGGAAGCAGGTTGTAGCGCTGGAAGACGAACCCGACGGTACGCCGGTAGTCGGCGAGCGCCCGACCGCGCAGGCCGGTGATGTCGACATCACCGCTTCGGATTGTTCCGGCGTCCACGCGCTCGAGCGCGCCGATCAGCTGAAGCAAGGTCGACTTGCCCGATCCGGACGCGCCGGTGAGCGCCACGAACGAACCGGCTTCTATGGTCAGCGTGACATCGTGCGCAGCGTCCACCTGGTGATCGCGGCCGAGCCCGTAGGACTTGGTCACCCCGTCGAGCTCGAGCCGGGCGCTTTCGCTCTGCGTCATCGAGATCACTCCTCCGCCAGGAGATGGGAAGCCGGAAGGCGACGCAACACCTGCGCCGGAAGCAGCGCGGCCGCCGCGGTGATGATCACGCCGGCAACGACCTCGACGGCGGCGACCGCATACAAGCGGCCGGGAAGCTGCCCTGCGAAGTGCGCCGCGACATAGAGGCCGACACCTGCGCCGAGCGCCGATCCGATCAGCCCGATGATGGCGCCCTCGGTCACGACCAGGCGGCCGAGGACGCGCTCCCGCCAACCGAACGCGCGAATCGCCGAGAGCTCCGGAGCCCGCTCCCGGATGTTGAGCACGATCACGTCCGTGACGCCCACCACGCCCACGGCGATGGTGGCGATCGCTGCGACGTAGTCGACGCTGCGGACCTGAAGCGCGATCGCATTGCCGAGCAACGTCCCGACGAGCACTCCGTGAAAGGCAAAGCTGACCGCCGCGAGCACGGTGAGAGCCACCACCCCCGCGGCCAGGCTCAGCGCCGCGACGACGACCCGCACCGGAGTCCGGATGGCGTTCGTGGCCGCGAGCGCGGTGACACCGCGGGGATGGTGCGCGCGTCGCACCGACAGGACGGCCGGCCGCACGGACGCGATCGCATCGGCGCGGGCCGCTAGCGCGGCGGGAACCAAGCCCGCGAGCACAGCCACCCCGACGGCGACCGGGACCGCGAGCACGGCCCGGCCGGTGGATGCATGCAGCCCGATGGTCGGGGCGAGCAGCCGGGCGCCGAAGGCGCCCACGACACCGGCAACGAGGCCGACGGCTGCGAGCTCTGCCACCACCGAGAGGAACAACCTGGGTCGGGTCCAGCCGAGGCAGGCGAGGATGCCGAGCTCCTGGCGCCGCGACCGCACCGCGGCGGTCGCCGAGTTGGCGACGAACAGCGCACACACGACGAGGATCAGGACGTACAGCGCCACACTGTTTCGGTCGACGGCGTGGAGGATGCGGAGCCCGACGCCTTTCTTCACCCAGTACTCGGTGACCCGCAGCGGCGGCTCCCCCAGCCGGCTGGCCGGCAGCGCAATCGTCGTCGGCATACCGGATACGCCGTCCACGATGTCGACGTCGAGATGCGTGCGTTGCTGGATCTGCTGCGCGACCTCACGGACCCGCGCGAGTGACAGCGCGTTGGGTCCGGTCACGCCGTGCACCCGCACCCGGATCACGCTGATCGGGTCATGCGTGTGGAGGTTGCCGCTGTAGCGGTCGGCGACCTGAAGGGCAGGAAGCGCGGACAGCGAGGTGATCAGGTTCGCCGGCTGCGCGACGTAGCCGCCGAGGTTCTGGTTCGGCACCAGGTCGTTGCCGCCGAGCAGTCGGCTGCTGGTCGCTCCGTCCGGGCGCGCGACGGTCGAGGCGTACGCGCCCAGCGGTAGATCGGCGAGCTGGTCGAACGTGGGGATCTTCGCGGGGTTGAAGACCCCGACCAGCCGGGGTGAGGCCAGCGGATCGGTGTCGGGCGAGTACTTGTTCGAGGCATGCGAGTGCGCCTTGATCGCCCGGTACTGGGTGTCGGCGTTGTCCATCGGGGGGTTCGAGGTGAGCGGCGTGTGCCAGACCGAGGTCTTGTTCGTCACCTGCTGTGGGACCAGCGCAGCGCTACCGTTCTGCCGGTAACGCACCGGGCCGACGTTCCAGTACGCGGTCAGCCCGTTGGCGAGCCCTCCAGGCCGGCTCAGGTCAGACAGCAGGTCGGCGTACGCCTGACCGGCGGACGCGCGGTGGGTCGCGATCGGGTGCCCGGGCGCCTGCGCATGCCTGGCCCTCCAGCCGAGGGTCATGTCAGGGGCCGAGTGCGGGCTGGCCAGCGCTTGCAGCGTCGTGTCGGCGTACTCGTCCATGCCGATGCCGGTCGAGGCCAGCACCGGGAACGTGGTGGTGTGGCGCGAGACGGTCCGCAGCCCGCTCGACGCTGACGAAAGGTAGCTGCCGCGAACGACCGCCCGGTTGAGGTGGTCGAGCTTCGCCTCCGCGACCGGGTCGACAGCCGCGATCAGGACCGGCAGTGACCATTGGACGTACACCCGTGCGCCTCCGGCCACCGACCGGTACGGCGGATCGCCGTCGACCTTGGACCAGCAGACGGCGTCGGACTGGGCAGCGAGCCCGAACGGGTTCTTCGGCCGGCTGAACCGGACCGGGCAGGCCGGGCGGAGCCGGCCGCCGGGAGCCACCTCGTACGTCACCAGCGAGGGGTTGAGCTTTCGCTTGAGCCGGGCCGGCGTCACATACAGGTACGACGGCGGCTGCTTGATCCGGCTTGCGCCGGACTCGCTGACCCACGTGGTGTTCACCCGGTAGAGCTGGCGGCCGCGGCGGTCGTAGGCCGCCTTGGGCACCGGGAAGTCGGTCGTGGTCATGAGCAGCGAGTAACCGACCATCGCGATCGGCGCGGCGACCGCTACGCCGGGGGTCGACTCGATCCGGTGGTAGTCCGCCATCGTGATGCCGCCGTAGATGCCGGACAGGAAGTTGGGCTGGACGGTGTGAGTGCGCGCCTCGAGCGCCGTGCGCGCGCCCTTCGGGCGGACCAGGATGTCGTACGCCGGCACGAAGTGTGAGGTCACCGTGCCGACGGTTCGTAGCTGCGAGGTCTTCGCGGCCGCGGTCAGAACGGTGAATGCCGACGTGGCCAGCACGAGCCCGACCAGCAGGGTGACCAGCCGCACCGGCCGGTAGCGGAGCTGGGAGAAGGCGAGCCGGCCCACGGGCCCCACCTCGTTCCGTCGTACTGTCCGGATTCTTACCTAGCAACAATGCAAGATCGGCGCTACCTTACCTAGTAACTAGGCAAGCCGAAATGAACTTGTTACCAACGGCCGGGAGGTGCACGGATGCCGTTGCATCACGCCGTCCTTGCGTTGATCGCGGACTCGCCGACGCACGGCTACGAGCTGCGCTCCCGGTTCGAGGAGGCGGTCGGCGACCAGTGGGGCGGGCTCAACATCGGCCACCTCTACCAGGTGCTCGACCGGCTCAGTCGTGACGGGCTGATCGAGTCCGAACGCGAGCCTCAGCCGATCAAGCCCGACCGGGTCGTGCACCACGTCACCGAAGCGGGCCGGCGCGAGCTCGACGAGTGGCTGGCCGAGCCCAGCTCGCGACTGCGCGGCTATCGGGACGACTTCTTCCTCAAGATGATGGCGGCGACGCGCACCGGCGACCGCGACGTCCTCGACGGCGTGCTCAACCGGCAGCGCAGCCATCTGATGAGGGAACTACGCGCGCTCGCCGATGCGCGCACGCCCGACACGGCCACGGTCGACGACCTGCTCATCACCGCCGCGGAACTGCACATCCGCGCCGACCTCGGCGTCGTCGACGCTGCCGAGCAGCGGCTCGCCGGAACCCTGACCACGCCGCCGCGGGCCGCCGCCCGATCCGGCCGCAACCCTGCCCGCAGACGGGCCCGCGCCGCCGGCGAGTGACCGGGCACGGGCACACCGGTCGTGCCGCCGCGCCGTGCGCCGCGCGTGCGCTCCGTTGATCCGCGCCGTGCGCCGCGCGTGCGCTCCGTTGATCATGAGGTGAGAGCAGTCGTCCGGCTGGGCAGATCGACTGTGTCCAGGACGGGCCTTCGGGCACCGGCGGACGGCGAACTGGCGGAGAAGGAGCAAACGTCGATGTCGACGGTCGCGTGGGTGCTCGGCGGTGGCGGGCTGCTCGGCGCAACCGAGGCGGGCATGGCGCAGGCGTTGCTCGAGACCGGCATCGTGCCCGACCTGGTGCTCGGCACCTCGATCGGCGCGATCAACGGCGCGGTGTTGGCCAGTGACCCGACCCCAGCAGGTGCGGTGGACCTCGCCACGATGTGGGAGCAGATCGCCGGCGCCGACGTGCTCGCCGCGTCGGCGGTCGACCGGATGAGTCACTGGGTCCGCAACCGCACCTCGCTGCACTCGAACGACCGTCTCGCCGCGCTTCTCACCGCGCACCTACCCGCAACCTTCTCCGACCTCGCCGTCAGGTTCGAGTGCGTGGCCGCGAGTATCGGCGGCGCGCGGGAGACCTGGTTCAGCGAAGGACCGCTGGTCGAAGCGGTGCTCGCGTCCGCCGCGCTGCCGGGCGTCTTCCCTGCGGTGCAGATCGGCGACGAGCACTACTTCGACGGCGGGCTGGTCAACTCGGTGCCGATCGGTCGCGCCCTGCGGCACGGCGCCGACACGATCTGGGTGCTGCACGTCGGGCGGGTCGAGGAGCGACTCCATCCGCCTAGGTTCCCCTGGGAGGTCGGCTTCGTCGCCTTCGAGATCGCCCGCCGGCACCGCTTCCATCGCGACCTGTCCGAGCTACCCGACGGCGTGACTGTGCACGTCCTGCCGACCGGCCTCGAGGCGCGCGACGCCGCAACCTGGTCCGCGCTGCGCTACCGCAACCCGCGCAGGATCGGCGACCGGGCCGAGCGCGCCCACCGGGCGACCGCCGAGTACCTGCAGAGAATCAAATGAGCAACCCGCTGCGGCTCCTGACGACAGGAGTCCTGATCGTCGTCGAGGTGCTGCTGCTTGCGGTCTCACCGCTCGCGCTCGTGGTCGCTGTCGTGGTCGGTCTGCTGTTACGAACCAGCCGGCCGGCGCGCTCGGTGCTCCTGGTTGCCTGCTATCTCGCGCTGGAGCTGGCCACCATCGCGCGGATCGCCGGCGGCGTCGATGACTGGGACGAGCTGGTGCGGCGTACCTTGCAGCGCGGCTTGGGCGCGCTGAGCCGCTCGCTCGACCTCGAGCTCGAGCTCGAGCCGGGCTCGGCCACCGCTGAGGCCCTGCACACGGAGCCGGGCGTCGTGGTGCTCGCCCGGCACAGCGGACCGGGCGACTCGGTGCTGATCGCCTGGCTGCTGACCGTGCGCTACGGGCTGCGCATTCGGGTGGTGCTCAAGGCGGCGATGCGCTGGGAACCGCTGCTGTCGGTCGCCTCACGCCACCTGCCGCTGTACTACGTCCGGCACGGCTCGGGTCGCGCGATCAACGGCGTACGGCGGTCGGCGAGCGACCTGAGCGCCGGCGAGTGCCTGTTGCTGTTTCCCGAGGGCGGCAACTTCAGCTGGGAGCGTCGCCGTCATGCGATTCGCTGGCTGGCCACGCACGGCGAGCTCACGCGGGCGCGGCGGGCGATGAGACGGACCCACACTCTGCCGGTGCGGACCGCGGGTGCGATCGCCGCGCTACAGGCCGCACCCGAGGCCGCGGTTCTGCTTCTCACCCACTCCGGGATGAGTCCGGACGGCCGCAGCCGATCATGGTGGCGGCTGCCGATCCACCTTCGTGTCGACGTACGCACGCTGCTGATCCCGGCGCCGAGCATCCCGCGCGACGAGGCCGCCATCACGGAGTTCCTGGAGGAGGCGTGGTCGGTGGTCGACACCTGGGTGGAAGGCCATGCGGCACTCGAGGAGTTCCAGCGCGACCGCGGCTAACCAGATGCGGCGGCTCAACCCGAAGGCGTCGGGCGGTTGCGTCCGTGCTGCTCGTGGCTGGACACCCAGTCACCGTGGATGACCGCGCTGCTGAGCGACGTCTCGCCGGCGAGGACGACCGCCGCACAGATCTCGGCCAGCTTGCGCGCCTTGCCCGGCCCGCGGCACCCGAGCATCTCGAGGCACTCGCGCTGGGTTGCGAGGCCGGTGCCGCCGCCGACGGTGGCGACGATGAGCGACGTCAGCGTCATCGACCAGTAGTAGTCACCGTTGGCGAGCAGCTGGGTGTAGGAGACGCCGGCGTGCGACTCGGCGATGTTCGCGACGTCCTGGCCGGTGGCGATGAACATCGCGGTCAGCCCGTTGGCCGCTTGGGCACCGTTGTTGGCCGACCCGACCAGGAACGAACCGGCCATCTGCACCTGCCGCGCCCAGAACAGCGTCTCGGTGTCGACGCCCATCAGTGACTTGAGCAGGTCACGCTTGATGGTGGCCTCGGCGACCACACGCTTGCCCCGGGTCTCCAGCATGTTGATCCGGGAGTGCTTCTTGTCGGTGTCGATGTTGCCCGACAGCAGGTAGCGGACATCGGCCGGATAGTTGTCCTCGATCCAGGTGCAGGCGGCGAGCGTGGCCTTGCCGGTCATGTTCTGGCCGGCCGCGTCGGCGGTGGTGTAGTTGAAACGCAAGTAGCGGACCGGCCCGATCGAGTAGTGCCGGATGCCACGCAGCAAGCCGGCCGAGGTTGTGGCCTCGGCAACCTTCTTGAGCTGGTCGAAGTTCTCGTCCACCCAATCGCCGAAGCGATGCGCCTCACGCGCGTCATCGAACACGAAGGCCGGAGCGCGCTGCATCGCGTCGTCCACCACGGTCGTCTTGACGCCACCGCTCTCGGTGAGCAGGCGCATGCCGCGGTTGTAGCTCGCGACCAGCGTTCCCTCGCTCGTTGCCAGCGGGATGTAGAACTCGCCGCGGGCATGCTCACCGTCGATCCGCAGCGGGCCGGCGACACCGATCGGAACCTGCGCAACGCCGGTGAAGTTCTCGACGTTGCCCCTCACGACGCCGGGGTCGAACGAGTAGGCGGCGAGGTGGGTCAGGTCGGCGCCGGTGCGTGCGGTGACGAACTCCCGGCGCGCAGCGGCCAGCTCGTTCGTGTAGTCGTCGTACGGGTCGCGAGGGACACGGTGCCGTGCACCGCCGCTAACACCGTCAGGCATCGCGGACCGCGCCACGAGGAGCCTTGAGGGTTTCCTTGGCGATCTTGCCGGTCGCGTTCTTCGGCAGGCTCGCCCGGAACTCGAGCTCGCGCGGGTACTTGTACGCCGCGACCCGCTCCCTGACGAAGTCGATGATCTCCTCCGCGGTCGCACACGCACCCGGCCGGAGCTCGACGAAGGCCTTCACGTCCTCACCGAGCAGCTCGTGCGGCACCCCTACGACAGCAGCCTCCGCAACTGCCGGGTGGGCGTAGAGGACTTCTTCCACCTCGCGCGGATAGACGTTGTAGCCGCCGCGGATGATGAGATCCTTGATCCGGTCGACGATGAAGATGAAGCCGTCCTCGTCGCGGTAGCCGAGGTCCCCGGTGTGGAACCAGCCCCCGGCGTACGCCTCGGCAGTCGCCTCCGGGCGGTTGTGGTAGCCGCGCAGCGTGTTGACGCCGCGGATCACCAGCTCGCCGACGTGTGCCTCGCCGGGCGGGAGCGGCTCGCGATCGTCGTTCCAGATCTGCACCTCGACGCCCCAGATCGGCTTGCCCACGCTGTAGATCCGGCGCTCCTCGGCGCTGATGTTGAACGTCGCCGTCGCCGCCGTCTCCGTCATCCCGTAGCCCTCGAGCACGACGAAGCCGAGCTTGCGTTCGACGGCGTCGAGGACCTCGGCGGGGATGGCCGCGCCGCCCGAGATGCCGACGCGGAGCGAGCTGAGGTCGTAGTCGTCGATGGTCGGCTCGTTGAGCAACGCGATGTACATCGTCGGCACGCCCTCGAAGACGGTGACCCGGTCGCGCTGGATGACCTCAAGCACCTTCTGCGGCTCGAATCTCGTGACCAGGGACATCGTCGAGCCGAACCGAACGCACACGTTCAGCTGGCTGCACAGCCCGAACACGTGGAACAGCGGGAGTGCGACGAGAACGACGTCGTCGTCACGAACACCGAACAGCCGGCCAGGGGTCTCCGCGTTCATGTAGATCTGGAAGTGCGTGAGCTCGGCGCCCTTCGGCTGCCCGGTCGTGCCCGAGGTGTAGATGATCGCGGCGACGTCGTCGGGCGAGCTCTGGTGCATGACCGAGGTGGCGGGTGGGTCGCCGGCAAGCAGCTGCTCGAACGGCCGGCCGAACTGGTCCTCGGGAATGCCCGGTGTACCGAGGACGTAGACCCGCTCGACGCCCGCGTCGGCCGCCCCCTTGGCGGCCTCAGTGGCCACGCCGGCCCAGGTGATGAGCAGGCGGGCACCGACGTCGGCAAGCTGGTAGGCAACCTCCGGCGCCTTCAACAGCACGTTGAGCGGTACGACGACAGAGCCCGCTTTGAGGATGCCGAAGTAGGCGATCAGGAACTGCGGAACGTTGGGCAGCTGGATCGCGACCGGGTCGCCGGGCGCGACCCCAGCCTGTGCCAGCCCGGCCGCAAACCGGTCGGACAAGGCGTCGAGCTCGGCGTAGGTGAGTCGGCCCTCGTCGAACAGTGCGACCGGCTTGGCGGGGTAGCGCTGCGCTGACTCGCGCAGGATCGTGGCCAGGTTGAAGCTCATTGCATGTCCTCCTGTTGACCGGCACGGTAGGTCTGCAGGTCGCGCCTCAACAGGGCAAGAAGTCCTGTTCCACGTCCCGAACCGCACGCGGCCTGCGTCCGCCCCGAGAGGGACTCGATCGGCGGCAGATCCGTCGGCGGGCTGACGATCGCGGCCGCACCGCGGTCGTACGTTTCAGGCCTCACCGAGCCGCTCCTGCGGCCGTTCAGTTCGAGGAGGTCGGGATGACCGGAACCGTGGCGATCCTGCTGGCGCTCTGCGCCGGCCTGATGGCGAGCGACCGCCGAAGCACGGCAGTCGCCCTTGGCCTGCCGTTCCTTGCGGTGCTCGGGCTGCAGACCTGGGGCCTGTGGGCGGGGCACGGCGTGAACCCTCCGAGCACCGTCAACGCGTTCCCCGGCGCGATCAGCTACTACGTGGTCCAGATCGTCATCTTCGGCCTGGCCTTCGCGGTCGCCGACCAGCTACGGGCCGCCCGCGAGCTTCGTCGACCGGCGCCGCGCCGCCCGGAGCGCGCCTTGCGGATGGCGACCGCGGCCAACCTCGTCATCGCCGCCGCAGTCGTGGGTCTGTGGCAAGCCGACCGCGGGCTGCTCGACCCGGGCAACGTTCACACGCACACCGGGAACGGCAGCCCACCCGTGCTCGGCGTGCTCGGCATGGGCGCGCTCGTGGTGGCCTTCGCCGTCCTGACCGCACTGTCCCTTCGCCGCAGGCTGGTCGCCCGCCGTACTGTCCGGACCGGCGTTCCGGCGGGAGGATGATCACGAACAGGTGGCGGGCGACGGGAGGCCGGGTGCGCTGGCAGCGACTGACGAGCCGCGTGCTCGGCCTTCCCGACGTCGGGATCGCCGACCTGGCGTTCGCGACGCTGCTCACGGTTCTTGCGGTGATCAGCGCGTCGGGCCTGACCCACCCGCACGAGGCCAACACCGGAACAGCCGCGGCCCTCCTGGTCACCCTGATGACGGCACCCGTGGCCCTCGCCCGTCGCTATCCGATCGGCGTGGCCGTCGTGCTCGCAGCGGGCTGCGCGATCAACTGGCTGGCGATCGGTCATCTGGTCCGCTGCGGGGCGGCGCTGCCCGCCGTGTTCTACGCCGGCTTTGCCGTCGGCATGAAGCTGGCCGACCGCAGGCTGGTCGCTCTGGGCGCCAGCCTGGTCGCCGTCGACGTGATCTGCCAGTGCTTCACCGACCCGCGGCTCGGTCGCGGCGTCGCGCTCTACTTCGTTCCCGTTACCTGGGCGTTCTTGGGCGCGGGCCGGCTGGTGAACAGCCGCAACCGTTCCGCGGCAGAGCTGCGGGAGCGCAACGCCGAGCTGCGAGAGCAACGTGATCTCAACACCCAGCTGGCGGTGGCCGCGGACCGCGCGCGGATCGTCGCCGACCTCGACGGCTACCTGCTCGGTCAGGTCGGCGCGATGTCGGCCGCCGCCTCGACCGGCCAGGCATCGACGACCGCGGCGGGCGAGTCGGAGGCGGCGTTCCACGCAATCCAGCACACCGGCCGGGAGACCTTGAAGCGCATGCGCGACGTGGTGAGCAGCCTTCGCGATGCGCCGACCGAGCCGCAACCCGTGCTGGCACAGCTGGATCGGCTGATCAGCGAGGTCACCGGAGCGAACGGCCGGCTGACGGTGCTGGGCGACGCCCGCCTGCTGCCACCCGCCCTCGAGCTGTCGGGCTACCGCATCGTCGAGCACCTGCTCGACACGATCGACATCGGTGCCCCGAACGAGGTGGACGTAGCGGTCGAGTTCGCGCCGGACTGCCTCCGGCTGACGGTCGTCGGCACTCCGATCCGGGCCGGGCGTACCCGGGCGCGCATCGCGGCCGCCACCCAACGAGCGACCGTGCACGGCGGTTCCCTCGTGTCGGAACTGGCCGATGGCCGTCGTACGACGCTCGTGCGGCTGCCCCTGGTGAGCGGCAATGCCTGAGTGGGCGCGGACCGCCGCAGCGATCCGCCGCAACGGCGACTACGTCGCCGCCGCGGTGCTCGCCGTGACGTCGGTCGTGCTTTGTGGGGTCTACGGGCTGTTCGGATCCCTGGTGGGCGTCGGCGACACCATCTGCTGTGTCGGACTGGCCGGCCTGGTCGCGGTCCGGCGGCGTTGGCCCATGGCGTCGGCGGTCGCCGGTGCCGCCTTGATGGCCGTCCCGAACTTCACCAGGTTCGGCGACACCGTCAACAACGATGTGATCTCGCTGCCGGGTGCGCTTGCCGTCTTCCTGCTCGCGTTGGCGCTCGGTTCGGACTGCGAGTGGCGCCGGTCGATCTTCGGCGTGCTGGCGCTCGCGGCCGGCATCGCAACCAGCACGAGCATCACCAACCCGATCATCGAGATCGCATCCTTCGGGCCCTGGCTGGTCGGGCTGGTGATCGCGTCGCGACGCCGGGTCACCGACGAGCTCGCGCTTCGGTCGCAAGAGCTGGAAGCCGAACGCTCGCTGTTCGCCGAGCACGCGGTGCGCTACGAGCGCGCCCGCATCGCGAGGGAGTTGCACGACATCGTCGCTCACAGCGTGAGTCTCATGGTCGTGCAGGCCAACGCCGGCAGCTTCCTGGTGCACGACGACCCGGACGCAGCGGCGGAAGCCTTCGCTTCGATCGGGCAGACCGCCTCGCAGGCGAGCGCCGAGATCGCCCGGCTGGTCGAGCTGCTGGATGGCTCGGGTCCGCCGCGCCCGGCGACCGGGCTCGCCATCGTCGCCGAGCTGGTCCGGCGGGCACAGACGTCGGGCGTGCAGATCAGCTGCCATATCGCCGGGGACAGCGAGTCGATGTCGAGTGAGACCTCCGAGACGGCTTACCGATTGGTGCAGGAGGCGGTCACGAACGCGATGAAGCATGCGCCCGGCGCCGCGATCGCGATCGTCGTCAACGGGAGCGACGCGACCATCGACCTCGAGATCAGCAATGCGACACCGGCCGCATCGCGGTCCGGGTTGGAGCGACTAGGCGGCGGGCACGGCTTGGCCGGCATGCGCGAGCGCGTCGCCCGCTGCGGCGGGCGAATCGAGATCGGCCCCGCAGCGACCGGAGCCTGGCGGGTATCGGCGCAGATGCCACGCTTCCCGGGCCGACCGACCTTCTCGACCACGAGCTGACCGGCGGACATGGCCATCGACATCGTCATCGCGGATGATCAGCGCCTCGTCCGCGCCGGCTTCCGGGTGATCCTCGACCGCGAGCCGGACATGACCGTGATCGGCGAGGCGGCCGACGGCCTGGAGGCGGTCGAGCTCTGCCGCAGCCTTCGCCCCGCGGTCGTTGTCATGGACATCCGGATGCCGAACCAGGACGGGCTCGCTGCCGCGAAGCAGGTGCTCGGCGAGACGCCGACGAAGGTCTTGATGCTCACGACCTTCGACTCCGACGAGTATGTGTACGCCGCGCTTCGCGCCGGGGCGAGCGGCTTCCTGCTGAAGGATGCTCCGAGCGAGCAACTGGTCTCGGCGGTTCGCAGCGTGGCGACCGGCGACGCGCTCATCGATCCCACGATCACGCGCCGGCTGATCCAGACCTTCGTGCTTGCCGCGCGGCCGCGCACCGAGGCGCCGCCCGAGCTGGCCGAGCTCACGCCGCGCGAAACCGACGTGCTGAGGCTGGTCGCCCGCGGGATGTCGAATGCCGAGATCGCGGAGGAGCTCGTCGTCGAGGAGAGCACGGTGAAGACACACGTCGCGCGGATCCTCATGAAGCTCGGACTGCGCGACCGGGTGCAGGCCGTGGTCACTGCCTACGAGACCGGCTTCGTCGTACCGGACCGATCCGATCTTTGACCGCCAGCCGACCGACGATCAGCCGGGACCGACCAGACGCCGCCACTCACCGAGGTTGATCTCGGTGCGGGTCATCCGCTCTTCAAGTGCTCGACCCATCTCCGGTGTCGTCTCGACCAGCCGGATGAACGACGGCCGGTCCATGGTCAGGAACACGCTCGGCGCAATCGTGCGAATCGTCGCCGTACGCGCCCGATCCTGCAGCAGGGCGACCTCGCCGAAGTGATCGCCGTCACCGAGGGTCTCGTACAGGTGCAGGTCACCCTCGGAGGTCGCCGTCTCGACCGCGACCCGGCCGCGGGCGATCAGGTAGAAGCGGTCGCCCGGGTCGCCTTCGCGGAACACCACCTGATCCGCCTCGTAGTACTCCGATGTCAGGCCCTCCGCGATCCGGGACAGCGTCGAGTCGTCCAGGTCGGCAAAGAGATTGACGTGGCGCAGCCGACCCGCGTCGACGGTCGCCTGCCGGCCGTCCGCGCTGACCGCAAAGCCGCTCTGCTTCTCCCAGAGCCGTGCGTAGGCCCCGCCCGCGGCCAGTAGCTCGTCGTGGCGGCCTCGTTCGACGATGCGGCCGGCCTCCATGACGACGATCTCGTCCGCGGTGCGCGCGGCGGCGAGCCGGTGCGTGGCCGCGACGACGGTCCGACCTGCACCGGCGTGGGCGAGCATCTCGTGGATCGCGGCCTCGGTCACCGGGTCGAGCGCCGTGGTGACCTCGTCCAGCAGCAGGATCCGAGGGTCGCGAATCATCGCCCGCGCGATCGCCAACCGCTGCTGGAGTCCACCCGACAGCCGCCCGCCCGCCTCGCCGACCACCGTGTCGTAGCCGTCCGTCATCGCGAGCACCGCTTCATGGAGCTCCGCGCGCCGAGCACCGGCCTCGACCTCCGCGTCGCTTGCTCCGGGCCGGCCGATCCGGATGTTCTCCCGGACGGTGTCGTTGAACAGGTAGTTGCCCTGCAGGACGACACCCATCTGCTCGCGAACGGATCGCTGAGTGACATCGCGAAGGGCGATGCCGTCGATGCTGACCGTGCCGTGCTCGGGGTCGTAGTAACGCATCAACAGCCGCAGGAGCGTGCTCTTGCCCGAGCCGTTGGTGCCGACCACAGCGACATTGGTGCCGGGCCGGATGGTGAGCGACACGTGGTCGATGGCCTTCCGGGACGAGCCCGGATACCGAAAAGAGGCGTCGTCCAGCTCGATCGAGCCGCGCAACGGCGGCAACGACGGAGCCGCCGGCGGATCGGCCACGACCACCGGCGCGGCAAGGAACTCGGCCAGCCCCTGGCGGCCCCGTCCGGCCTCGGCGAGCAGCGGCAGATCCGTCTTCACGAAGTCGTAGCAGGACTTCGCGAGCAGGGCGAGAATCGTCGTGAAACCGACCAGCGACTCGATCGGCAACCGCTGATGCGCCGCCAGCTCGGCGCCCACCACCGTCACGATGACCTGTACGAGCAGCACCGCGAGCCCGGCGCCCTTGCCGGAGACCGCCCCGACGCCGCGGACCCTCACGGCCTTCTCGTGATGGGTGTCCAGGAGCCCGTCGAAGCGCTCGGACAGCTCGGGCTCGAGGTGGAAGATGCGCACCACCTCCTGCGCACGCACCGTGTCCTGCAGGGCGGCGAGCAGTGCGAGCTCCGATGCGCTCTGCTCGTCACTCGCCGCCATCAGCCGCGGCAGCAGCCGGTCCGCGGCGAAGCCGACAAGGGGCAAGGTGAGGCAGGTGATGAGGGCCAGCCGCCAGTCGAGGATCACGAGCAGCGGTACGGCGATCGCGGTCTCGACCACCAGCGTGTAGGTGTCGACGAAGGCTTGGACGTAGCCGCCCTCGACGTTGCGCAGGTCGCTGGTGAACTTCTTGGTGATCTTCGCCGAGGGGTTGGTCAGCAGGTAGGCCGGTGCGAGCCGCAGCACGTGCTGGTAGACCTCGCGACGCAGATCGTTGGTCAACCGGGCCGCAAGCCGCGCCACCGCCCGCTCTCCCACCACGGTGGCAGCCGCCGCCAGCACGAAGCCGGCGCCCAACACGACGAGCAACGCGGCAAGGTCCGCCTGCGGTTTGTGCTTGGTGATGTCCGCGACGAGGATCTTGAGGCTGAAGGCGAACCCGATCAGGAAGGCCTGCTGGATCGCGACCGCGACGAGTGCGACCGCAGCCGGAGCGGGCTGGCGCCGCCACCACCCGGCCGCCTCCCGAAGGGTCGCCAGGTTGCCGGTGCCATGCCGAGCCGCGGACACGACGCTCCCCCTCCCGCCGACCGTCTACCGCGCGCGCCCGGCGCGCACGGCATGGTCGATGGCTTCCTCGAAGCTCCACCCCGAGCCGGACGCTCGCGCGGCGTCATACGCGTCGTCGGGGAGCGCTGCGCGAGCCGGCTGCAGGCGGGCGTCCAGCAGGCGCACGCTCTCGGCCGGTAACGGCGCTCCGATCGCGACCCGCAGGGCAGAGCCAGCCGCCGCGAGCTGCATTGCCTCGGCGGCTCGACCCTCGCGCGCGCAGAGCACGGCGACGTCCTCCAGCAAGTAGCAGACCAGCCACCGCTCATCGAGCTCCTGGGCGAGTGCCAGCGCCTCGTCGTACGCCGCCGTCGCCTCGGGATGCTCGCCCAGCTCGCGGTGCGCGTCGCCGAGGTTGGAGAGGAAGTTCGCCAGCATCGACGGGTCGCCCACCTCACGCTCCAGCGCAACCGCGCGCTCGAAGAGCGGGAGCGCCTCTGCGGCTGCGCCTTGGAGCAACAGCGCGTAGCCCTGGTTGTTCGTCACCGCCGCGACCCCCCACTGATCGCCGATCTCGACATTGATCTCCAGCGCTTCGGCGTAGAGGTTCGCCGCACGCCCCAGGTCGTTCTCGTACTCCGCCACGATCCCGAGCCCGTTCAGCGCGCGGGAGACCCCGCGCCGGTCGCCGACCGTCCTTCGGATGTCGAGTCCGTCCTCGAAACGCCGACGAGCGAGTGCGGTGTCGCCGCGCTGAGCGGCGAGCGTTCCCTCGAGATGCAGGACCTCGGCCACGCCGGCGCGATGGTGCTCGGCCTCCAGCCGGTCCCGCGCGGCGGCGAAGTCAGCGGCCGCTTCGTCGTACCTGCCCTGCTTGCGATGCAGCTCCCCCTGCTCGGTCTGAGCTCGCGCCTTGAGGACCGCGTCGTCGCGCTCCGAGCCGGTCGCGAACGCCTCGGCGAAGGCGGCGGCGGCCTCGTCCAGCCGCCCGGTCAGGGAGAGTGCCCGCCCCAGCTTCAGCAGCACGTCGCCGCGTTGTTCCGCGCCGAGCAGCGGCAGCACGTTGCTGAAGTACTCCGCGGCGGCCCGGTTCGCCCACCGCTTCTCGGCGGCCTCCGCGGCGCGCAGCACGTAGGTCCGGCGGCGCTGCTCGTCATCGCCGCGGGCAAAGTGGTGCGCCAGCAAGTCGAGCACGCGGTCGGTCGCGTCACCGGCACGCCGCTCCAGCGTCCGGCCGATCCGCCCGTGAAGCGCGGCCCTGGTCGTCTCCACGATCGTCGAGTAGGCGACCTCCTGCGTGATCGCATGCCGGAAGCCGTAGCGGCCGTGCTCGACGTCCTCGGCGACGATGAAGTCTGCGCCGCGCAAGGTGGCAAGCGCGCTCGTGACCAGTGCGTCGCTCCCGAGCTCGGCATGCACCTCGGGAAGCAGGTCCGCACCGAACGTTCGGCCGACCGCGCTGGCAACCTTCAGCACCGAGCGCGGTCGCTCGGCCAGCCGGTCGATGCGGCTGAGCACCAGGCTCTGAAGCGTGGAGGGGAGCTCGGCGAGCCGTTCGGGGTCAAGCCCCCCGGCGCCGATCTCCAGCAGGTAGTCGAGCAGCTCCTCGACGTAGAACGGGTTGCCCTCGGCCCGACCGGCGAGGCTGCTGACCGCCTCCGCCGTCGCTCGCGAGATCGATACCGACTCGAGCCGGCGCCGGATCATGAGCTCGACCTCGTGGTCGGACAGCCGGTCGAGCCGCAGCTCGCGGAAGTGCGGCAGGCCGTGAATGGCCAGCGCCCCACCTTCGGCCGCGCTCCGCTGCCGTTGGGTGACGAGGAGCAAGACCGGCAGCTCGCGCACGACGCGTCCGATCGCGGTGAGCAGGTCCTCCGACAGCGGGTCGATCCAGTGGCAGTCCTCGAGCACGACGACCACGGGTCGATCGATCTCCGCCCTGAGCCACTCGACCAAGGTGGTCTCGAGCGCGGTCTTTCGGGCCTTCGCATCGAAGGAGGCGGTCAGCTCGTTGTCGGGGGCCGCCGCACCGATCACCGGCCCGAGGACGGGCAGCCGATGGGCGAGCGCCGGGCCGGCGACTTCGAGCTGCTTGCCGACCGCAGCCAGGCGAGTGGCCTCCGAGTCTGCTTCGCCGAGACCGAACAGCCGGCCCCAGACCGGCTGCCAGACCAGATAGCTGCTGTTCACGCCGTACGACGGGCACTCGCCGTGGTGGACGGCGATGCCCCGCCGCTCGGCGATGCCCGCCAGCTCGGCGACCAGCCGGCTCTTGCCCATACCCGCTTCTGCCGTCACGGCGACGATGCGGCCGCGACCGCCGACCGCCGCGTCGAGGTTCGCAGCGAGCGCAGCGAGCTCATCCGCGCGGCCGAGCATCGGACCCGGGTCCGCATCGGCGGAGGGACGACGCGGCTGGGGTACGACGGCACGGCTGCCGACGAGCTGCGCCACCGCGATCGGCTCGCGCTTGCCCTTCACGGTCAGCTCGGCCATCGGCGACCAGCGGAAGCCGTCCCCGGCGGCTGTCTGCAACGCCCGCGTACACACGATCTCGCCGGCCCCTGCGGCCTGCATGAGCCGGGCCGCGAGGTTGACGGTGTCACCCAGCACGCCGTAGGTCCGTCGCTCGGTGCCCCCGTAGGACCCGGCCCGCAACCGTCCGCTCGCCAGGCCGATCGAGACCGGGTCGACCAGCTCGGGCCGGCCCGGCACGCCGCCGAGCTCACGCAGCTCGAGCGCGGCTAGCAGTGCGCGCACCTGGTCGTCCTCGTGGGCCACCGGCGCGCCGAACGCGGCGTACAGATAGCTGCCCTTGTCCCCGATCGTCAGCTGCACGAGCGTCCCGTCGTAGGACGAGAGAACTGCTTGCACGGTGCGGACGATCTCGTCGAGGCGGTCAAGGGCGGCCGGGTCGTCCTCGAAGCGGATACCGGAGATCCGCATGAACAGCGCAGTCGCCGGTCGAAGCTCGGCGAGGAAGTCACCCTCACCGGCGGCGAGACGCGTGAACACCGCCGGGAGCAACCACGCGCGAACCGCGTCGAGGCCCTCCTTCGTCTCGTCCGGCGCAGGCCAAGGGCTCGGCTCGGCGCGGCCCTCGTACCACTGAAGCGCGCCTCGCGCGTCGGTCCGCACCTGCTCGCCGACCGCCGCGCGGGTCGAAGGCGCGAGCACGATCTGCCCCGGCTCCGCGTCGTGACCGGCGGCGGCCAGCTCGTCGACCAGCGCGCCGGCGAGTCCCTCGAGCAGCTGCACGCGCGGGTTGCCGACCAGGAAGCGACGGGTGCGACCGGTCGCCAGGGCGACCTTCAGCTGGGGCGCCGGCAGACCCCCGCTGACCTCGCGCGCGTTCGCTCCCATCCACTCTTGTAGAGCCAACCCGCAGGCGATCCCGCGCCGGCCGTCATCGCCGTCCAGCCAGCAGGAGAAGGCGTCTCCGGCGAAGCCGAGGACCGTGCCGCCGTAGCGATGGACGCACGTGATCAGGCCGTCATACATGAGGTTGAGGCGGCGGGCGAGCTCCTCCGCGCCGCGTTGCTCGCCGTATCGGTCGGCGAGCGCCTCGGTGAGTGCCGTGAAGCCCGACAGGTCGGCATCAAGAGCGGTGCCGGTCACCTCGGTCGGCAGGTCGTGCCCGGCCAGCAACGCGAGCCGGCGGTCGATCGGAAGGTACGACGGGGCGGTCTCCCCGTGCGTGGTCACGCGGTCACCGGCCATCCCGGACGATCAGGCCTGGTCGGCCGCCCGCAGCCGATCGGCCCGCGTCTCGACGATCTGGCGGAGCCGGCTCGCTACCTCGGGAAGCTCCTGCTGCATCTGCCGGAACCGGGTCCCGAACATCGTGTAGACCCGTAACGGGGTCTCGGGGACGATCGTCGCGGTGCGCTCGCCGTCCGGCGCGAAGAACGCCATCTCACCGAACACCGCACCCGGCTCGAGAACCTCCAGCACCTTGCCGTCGGCCTCGGCATGAGCGCGGCCTTCGTCGAGGATGAAGAAGGCGTAGCCGGACGTGTGCTCGCGCAGCATCACGTGCCCGGCCGGGATCTCCTCGACCTCCATCCACGCGGCCAGGTGTTCCCGGTCCTCGTCGGACAGGTCTTGAAAGAGCTCGACACTCGCGAGCCGGGCAGGGTCAGGTGCAGTCACGGCGTGAGCCTAACGGTGGTCTGGTCATGGGCAATGTTGTCTTCATCAGAAGTTCACTGGCGTCGCGCACTGGCCGGAGCGCGAGCCGCCGACCTTGTTGGGCTGGCCGGCGTCGGTCGGCGCCGGCTTGTTGCTCGAACAGGCGAGAGAGCCGGAGATGTTGCTACCGGCGATCTCGACCCCGCCGGTGTTGCTGGACAGCGACACCGAGCCGACCACCTTCGTCGGGCTGCAGAAGTCGCCGCCGATGAACACCTGGCCGGTCGCGGCGCTGCTGCTGATGCTCCCGTTCACGTTGGCGCCGCAGAGCATGAGCTGCGCGGCACCGGACGCAGACAGCGACCCGATGACCGATCCGGTGATCTCGACCGCACCGCCGGCCTTGACGGTGATGCTGCCGTTCTCTGTCCCGGAGATGAGCACGGCCTGGTTGGCGGCCACGGTGAGCGCGCCCTTCGACGTACCGGCGACCGTGCTGGTGAACGTCACCGGCAGCAGTCCGATGCCCAGGCTCCCGATGAAGTTGTTGTCGCCGCCGTAGACCGCGCCGAGCGCGTTGGGTCCGCCGGGCAGGTTCGCCACCGTGAGGCTGGCGGTGCTCGGACCCGATGAATGAGTCGTCAACGACGCGGTCCCCAGCGCGTGCAGGCCGTCGTAGAAGGTGACCGTGCCGGTCGGCTTCCCCGCTCCGGGCGCGACCGGGGCGACCGAGACGCCGAGCGAAACGGAAGTGCCGAACCGAGCCGATGCGGGCACGACCAGGCTGGTGGTCGTCCACGCCGGAAGAATCAGGACGGTGCCGGAAGCACTGCTGTTGAGCAGGTTGCTGTCGTGCGAGAACGTCACGCCCACGCTGTGCTTGCCGACGCCGAGCCCGCTGAGCTTGCAGCTGCCGGTCGCGGACGAGCCGACCACCGTGACGGGCACGGTGCACGCTGCGGTCGTCGAACCGTCGACGAAGAAGGCAAGCTGCCCACCCGCGTCTGTGGGGGTCACCG
>Ga0335074_10000504_pt1 | contig 55791 bp, 53 predicted proteins | sample Lox_Sample_23_FD_206715 | JGI IMG/M metagenome (GOLD analysis project Ga0335074, IMG submission 206715) | Soil microbial communities from Loxahatchee National Wildlife Refuge, Florida, United States - Lox_Sample_2.3 | ecosystem: Environmental > Terrestrial > Soil > Wetlands | place: USA...
GCCGACACCGCCGTCGCGCCGCCGCCGCTGCTCGCGGCGAACCACTCGCCGGGGCACGGCTCGGAGAGCTGCAGCACCGGGGTCGCGGGGCTGCCCGATTTCTCGGGGCTCGTCGAGCGGTACGGGCCCGCCGTGGTCAACGTCCAGGTGGTCGAGCACTCCCAGTCGAGCGGGGACTCCGGCGATGAATCGGACGATCCGTTCAACGATTTCTTCCGCCGCTTCGGGATCCCGTCGCCCAATTTCACCCCGCGCAACATGCCGCCGCAGAAGGGCACGGGCTCGGGATTCATCGTGAGCCCCGACGGCTACATCCTCACGAACGCGCATGTCGTGCAGAACGCCGATGAGGTGACGGTGAAGCTCGTCGACCGGCGCGAGTATCGCGCCAAGGTCATCGGCATCGATGAGCGCACCGACGTGGCCGTGATCAAGATCGAGGGCCACAATCTGCCGGTCGTCAAGATCGGCGATCCGAACAAGCTCAAGCCCGGACAGTGGGTGGTCGCGATTGGCTCCCCGTTCGACTTCGACAACAGCGCAACCGCCGGCATCGTGAGTGCCACCGCGCGGCCCCTGCCGAGCGAGGCGAACAACTACGTCTCCTTCATCCAAACCGACGTGCCGATCAATCCCGGCAACTCGGGCGGCCCGCTCTTCAACGTCAAGGGCGAGGTGGTCGGGATCAACTCGCAGATCTTCAGTCAGACGGGCGGCTACATGGGCTTGTCGTTCGCCATTCCGATCGACGTGGCCGTCAACGTCGAGGAGCAGATCATCAAGCTCGGCCACGTCGTGCGCGGGCGCATCGGGGTGCTGATCCAGGACGTCACGGCGCAGCTCGCCGACTCCTTCGGGCTCGATCGGCCGCGCGGCGCGCTCGTGAGCTCCGTCGAGCCGGGCGGACCTGCCGACAAGGCGGGTATCAAGCCGGGCGATGTGATCCTCGCCGTGAACGGCCAGTCGATCGAGCGCTACGGGGAGCTCTCCTCGCGCATCTCGAACACCAAGCCGGGGAGCGAGGTGCGCCTCTCGATCTGGCGCAACCGCATGCAGTCGCAGCTCGAGGTGCACGTGGCGCTGCTCAACGAGCACGAGGAGCGCACCGCCTCGCGCAGCCTCTCCGGGCGCGGCTCGGGCGAGACCGCGCGGCTCGGTCTTACCGTGCGGCCGCTCACCTCCGATGAGAAGCAGCAGGCGCAGACCGAGGGCAGCCTCGTCGTCGAGCAAGCGAGCGGCCCCGCCGCCGCCGCGGGCGTCGAGCCGGGCGATGTGATCCTCGGGGTGAACGGCAAGACCGTGCACTCCCTGAGCGAGCTCGAGCAGGCGACCAAGAATGCAGGCAAGACGTTCGCGCTGCGCATTCAGCGCCAGGACGCGCAGATCTACGTGCCGCTCGAGCTGCCTTAAGATACGCGGCTGCAGCCGGATCACGACTCGACAGGTCTGAGGGCGCGCCCCGCCATGCACGAGGCCTACGACCCCGCGGCCGTCGAGCGCGCGGCGCAGGAGCATTGGCGCGCGCTCGGGGCCTATCGCGCGCGGGAGCACGACCCGCGCTTTCCCAAGGGCAAGTTCTACGTCTGCTCGATGCTGCCGTATCCGAGCGGCAAGCTGCACATGGGCCACATGCGCAACTACACCCTGAACGACGTGGTGTATCGCTTCATGCGCTCCTCGGGCTACAACGTCATGACGCCGATGGGCTGGGATGCCTTCGGCCTGCCCGCCGAGAACGCGGCGATCGAGAAGCGCGTCGCGCCCGCCGAGTGGACCCGCGCCCGCATCGCCGACATGAAGGCGCAGTTCGCGCCGATGGGGTTCGCGTTCGACTGGTCGCGAGAGGTGACCACCTGCGACCCGGGCTACTACCGCTGGAACCAGTGGCTGTTCCTCAAGATGCTGAAGAGCGGCATCGCCTATCGCAAGACCCAGGTCGTCAACTGGGATCCCGTCGATCAGACGGTGCTCGCGAACGAGCAGGTCGAGGACGGCCGCGGCTGGCGCTCGGGAGCGCTCGTCGAGAAGCGCGAGATCCCGGGCTACTACCTCGCGATCACGCGCTACGCCGAGGAGTTGCTCGATAAGGTCGAGCACCACCTCGAGGGCTGGCCCGCGCAGGTGCGCACGATGCAGCAGAACTGGATCGGGCGCAGCGAGGGCGTGCGGTTTGCGTTCCCCTACGAGCTCGCAGGCGAGCGCGGCTCGCTCTGGGTGTTCACCACGCGCGCCGACACGATCATGGGGGTCACCTTCGTCGTGATCGCTCCCGAGCATCCCCTCGCGACCGAGCTTGCCCGGCGCGAGCGGGCGCGCGGCGAGCAGCGGCTCACCGGCTTCATCGAGGCGTGCCGCAAGGGCGGCGTCGCCGAGGCCGAGCTTGCCACGATGGAGAAGAAGGGCGTGCCGACCGGCTTCTGCGTCGTGCATCCCTTGAGCGGCGAGCGGCTCGAGGTCTGGATCGGCAACTACGTGCTCATGGGCTATGGCGATGGCGCCGTGATGGGCGTGCCGGGCCACGACGAGCGCGACTTCGCATTCGCCCGGGCCCATGGCTTGCCGATCAAGCAGGTGATCGCGATCGACGCGCAGGAATTCTCCGCCGAGCGCTGGATGCCCTGGTATGCCTCGACCGAGGGCAGCCGCTGCATCAACTCCCGCTCACCGGACGGCCGCTACGACTATGACGGGAAGACCTACCAGGAGGCGGTCGATGCGGTAGCCGCCGACCTTGCGGCGCTCGGCATCGGGGCGAAGAAGGTGCAGTGGCGCCTGCGCGACTGGGGCATCTCGCGCCAGCGCTACTGGGGCACGCCCATCCCGATCATCCACTGCGAGGGCTGCGGCGTGGTCCCGGTTCCAGAGGATGAGTTGCCCGTCGTCCTTCCCGAGGACCTCGTGCCCGATGGCACCGGCAATCCGCTCAACAAGGACGAGCGCTTTCTCGCGTGCACCTGTCCCACGTGCGGGATGCCCGCTCGGCGCGAGACCGATACGATGGACACCTTCGTCGATTCCTCCTGGTACTACATGCGCTACTGCTGCCCGGATGCGCAGTCGATGGTCGATGAGCGCGCCGCCTACTGGATGCCGATGGATCAGTACATCGGCGGCATCGAGCACGCGGTGCTCCACCTGCTCTACGCGCGCTTCTGGACCAAGGTCATGCGCGACCTCGGCCTCGTCAGATTCGACGAGCCGTTCGAGCGGCTGTTCACGCAGGGGATGCTGCTCGCGCACTGCTACTACCGCGAGGATGCGAGCGGGCGCAGGCGCTGGTTCTACCCGGCCGAGGTGGAGCAGCACTTCGACGAGAGGGGCGTGCCGGTGAGCGCGCTTTCAAAGGAGGACGGGCAGCCCGTGCTCTACGGGGGCATCGAGAAGATGTCCAAGAGCAAGAACAACGTCGTCGAGCCGCGTGAGTTCATCGAGCGCTTCGGCGCCGATACCGCGCGCGCGTTCGTGATGTTCGCGGGGCCCCCGGACCAGAGTGCGCCCTGGTCGGATGCGAGCGCGGAAGGGGTGTATCGCTTCCTCAGGCGTCTGTGGGCCTTCTGCCACGCGGAGCGCGAGCGCATCGTGAGCGCGCCGGCCGTGGTTCCGGCCGGGCTCGGGAGCGCACTCACGAAGACTCGCCACGAGGTGCACGCGACCTTGCAGCAGGCGCTGTTCGACTTCGAGCGCATGCAGTTCAACACCGTCGTCTCCGCGGCGATGAAGATGCTGAATGCGCTCGAGGCGGCGAAGGGCGAGCCTGCGAGCGCCGCTGTGCTCAAGGAAGGCCTCGGGATGCTGCTGCAGGCGCTCTATCCGATCGCGCCGCACATCACCCATGCGCTCTGGACGCAGCTCGGCTACGCAGCCGAGCGCGGCGACCTCCTCGATGCGTCGATGGCGCAGCCCTCCCCGGAGGCCCTGCGCCAGGACGAGCTCGAGCTCGTCGTGCAGGTGAACGGCAAGCTGCGCGGCCATGTCACCGTCGCGGCGAATGCGAGCGAGGAGGCCGTCAAGGCGGCCGCGCTCGCCGATGAGCGTGTGCGCAAGTTCATCGCCGACAAGCCCGTGAGGAAGGTGATCCTCGTGCGCCACAAGCTCATCAACCTCGTCGTGTGAAAGCCCCCGTCCTCGCCGCCGGCCTCGCTGCGCTCCTCGGGGGCTGCGGCTTTCGTCTCGAGGGCCACACGCCGCTGCCGAAGCCGCTCGCGCTCTCCTACGTCGAGGCGAAGGACCAGCAGAGCGAGTACGTGCAGGGGCTGCGCAGGGCGCTCCTCGCCGCCGGAGCTCGGCTGGCGCAGGACAGCTCGCGGGCGAGCGCGGTGGTCCACGTGCTCGAGGACACGAACCCGGCCCCACGCGTGCTCGCGGTCTCCTCGGCCGATCTGCCGATCGAGTACGAGATCACCTACACCGTGCGCGTCTCCGTCACCGCCGACGGCAAGGATCTGCTTGCGCCACAAGAGATCACCGCGCGGCGCGACTACACCTTCGATCAGTACGTGCTGCTCGCGAAGGACAACGAGGACGCGATCCTGCGGGCCGCGCTCGCGCGCGATCTGGTCGACATCACGATGCGCAGATTGTCGCGGCTGTAAGCGGCGCGGGCGACGTGTCCCTCGTCTCAGCTGTGTTCAGCGAACCGATCGGTCGCTGCGACGAGCTCGTGCGTGATGCCGCGCTCGAACGCTGAATGTCCGGCATCCGGCACGATGCGCAGCTCCGCCTCGGGCCAGGCGCGATGCAAGTCCCAGGCGCTGCGCATCGGGCACACCACATCGTAGCGGCCCTGCACGATCACCCCGGGAATCTGCCGCATGCGCCCGACCTCGGCGAGGAGCTGGTCCTCGCTGCGCAGGAAGCCGCGGTGCATGAAGTAGTGGCACTCGATGCGGGCGAACGCCGCGGCATAGGTGTCGTCCTGGAACTTGGCGATGTAGCTCGGGTTGAGCTTGAGAAAGCTCGTCGCGCCTTCCCAGATCGACCACGCCCGCGCGGCGCGCTGGAGCACCTTCGGATCCTCGCTCGTCAGGCGCCGGTAGAAGGCGCCGATCATGTCGCCCCGCTCCTCGCGCGGGATGGGCTCGACATAATGTTCCCACAGATCCGGATAGAGCGCGGCCGCTCCACCCGGGTCCTGGTAGAACCAGTCGAGCTCCCAGCGCCTGAGGAGAAAGATGCCGCGCAGGACGAGCGCCGTGACGCGCAGCGGATGGGCTTGCGCGTACGCAAGCGCGAGCGTCGAGCCCCAGGAGCCCCCGAACACGAGCCAGCGCTCGATCCCGAGCCGCAGGCGCAGCCGCTCCATGTCCTCGACGAGATGCGGCGTCGTGTTCTCGACGAGGCTCGCGTGGGGGCGGCTCTTCCCGCAGCCGCGCTGATCGAAGAGCACGATCCGGTAGCGGCGCGGGTCGAAGAAGCTGCGCATCTTCGCGTCCGTGCCGCCGCCCGGCCCGCCATGCAGGAACACCGCGGGCTTGCCGCGCGGATTGCCGCATTCCTCGAAGTAGAGCTCGTGGGGCCCCGAGACGCGCAGATACCCGCTCGAGTACGGCTCTACGGGCGGGTAGAGTCGCTTGAGAGGTCCCGCGCGGGTGGCGGCGTACGGTGCCGGCCGGCCGGCGGGCTTTCCAATCCCGGCACGCATGCCCTGACCCGATCCCCTGGATGGCTCAAATCGGCTGGATGCCCCAATATACCGCAGGTAGCATGCGGCACATCGCCCGGAACACTCCGAACATCGCTTGAAGCTCAGCCTGGACTCGCTCGCCCGACATCTCGCGCACGAGGTGAGCGCCGTCTACCTGGTGTCCGGCGACGAACCTCTGCTCGTTCGCGAGGCGGTGGACTCCGTGCGCGCCCGCGCCCGGGCCGTCGGCTTCGCCGAGCGCGAGATCCATGTCCTCGACCGTGGCACCGATTGGGAGGCGATCCGCGCCGCAACGGGCACGCGCTCGCTCTTTGCCGAGCGGCGCATCGTCGAGTTGAAGCTTCAGGGCAAGCCCGGCGTCGCGGGCGGCCGGGCGCTCGTGCGCATGATCGAGTCGGCCGGCGACGATTTGCTGCTCATCATCTCGACCGCGCGGCTCGATCGCGACGCGCAGGGCGCCGAATGGGTCCAGGCGGCCGAGGCGCGCGGGGCGTGGATTGCGGTGTGGCCGATCGCAAGAGAACGCCTGCCGGCGTGGCTCCACTCGCGCTGTCGCCGCCTCGGGCTCACGGCCGAGCCTCAAGCGCTCGAGCTGCTCGCCGAGCGCACCGAAGGGAACCTGCTCGCCGCCCAGCAGGAGCTCGAGAAGTTGCAGCTCCTCTTCCCGGGCGAGCGGCTCGACGTGCAGCGCGTCCTCGCGGGAACCGCCGACAGCGCGCGCTTCAGCGTGGGTGAGCTCTCCACTGCGCTGCTGGCCGGGGAGCCGGCCCGGGCGCTGCGCATCCTCGAAGGCTTGCGGGAGGAGGGGGTCGAGCCGCCGCTCGTGCTGTGGGCCGTCATCAAGGCGATGCGCGAGCGCGCATCGCGCGACAGCGCCATCGCGGATCGGCCCGGGGCCGACTCACGGGCCCGCGCCGCGCGGCTCATCGTGCGGGCGGTGCGCGCCGATGGCATGGCCAAGGGGCGCCTGGCAGGCAACGCCTGGGACGAGCTCGCCCTCCTTGCCGCCGAGATCTGCGGCCGCACGGCGCTGCCTGTGGTCGCGGCTTGAGTCCGATGCAACCGATCGGCGTTTTCGGCGGCGCGTTCGATCCGATCCACTACGGGCATCTGCGCACCGCATTCGAGCTGCGCCAGGCGCTCGGGCTTGCCGAGGTGCGCTTTCTTCCGACCGGCAATCCGCCGCACCGTGCCGAGCTTTCCGCGAGCGCGGAGGTGAGACTCGCGATGGTGAAGGCCGCCGTCGCCGGCCAGGCGAGCTTCGTCGTGGACGATCGCGAGGTGCGCCGCTCGGGAGTGTCCTACTCGATCGACACGCTCACGGAGCTGCGCGCCGAATACCCGGACCGCTCGCTGTGCCTGCTCCTCGGGATGGACGCCTTCCTCGGCCTACCGAACTGGCATCGCTGGCGGGAGCTCTTTGATCTTGCGCACGTCGTCGTCGCGCACCGGCCGGGGTGGAAGGCGCCGACCCGCGGGCCGCTCGGCGAGGTGATGGTCGATCGCGGCACCGGCAGCATCCGGGACTTGCAGGAGCAGCGGGCCGGACACATCTACGTGCATGCGGGCACTCAGCTCGAGATCTCCTCGACCGAGCTGCGCCAGCTCCTCGAGGCCGGCCGCGACCCGCTCTACCTCGTGCCCGATGCGGTGCGCCGGATCATCTACGACACCGGGTGCTATGCTCGAGGAAAGGAGAAACTTCCCGCAACATGACCATCCCGCGAAAGCGCACGCGCCCTGCGCGACGGCCGCAGCCTTCCCTCGAGAGCATCGTGACCGCGGCGCTCGAAGACATGAAGGCGACCGAGATCAAGGTCCTCGACGTTCGCGGTCTCACCGACATCGCCGACACGATGATCGTCGCCTCCGGACACTCGGACCGTCACGTGCGCGCGATCGCGGAGCGGGTGGTCGAGCGGGTGAAGCAGGCAGGATCGAGGCCTCTCGGGCTCGAAGGGGAGCGCGAGGGCGAGTGGGTGCTCGTCGATCTCAACGATGTGATCGTGCACGTGATGCTGCCGCGCGTGCGCGAGCTCTACGGGCTCGAGCACCTGTGGGAGCAGCCGGCGGCACACGCCTCGCGGCGCATTGCAGGTCGCAGGTCGCGGGAGTAGCCGCGGTGCTCTGATGCACATGCGCGTGATCGCCGTGGGACGCCGCCTCCCCAAGTGGGTGGGCGAGGTGTTCGCGGACTACGTGCGGCGCCTCCCCGGCACGCTCAGGATCGCGCTGGAGGAGCTGTCACCGGGGCCCCGCGGAGGATCGCGGGGCTGCTCGCAGGCGATCGCGACCGAGCGCGACCGGCTGCTCGGGGCGGTGCGCGGTGAGGATTTCGTCGTTGCACTCGATGAGCACGGGCGCGAGCTCACGACCCAGGAGCTTGCAGGCTGGCTGGCGCAGCGTATGCGCGCGGGACAGGATCTTGCCTTTCTGATCGGCGGACCCGACGGGCTCGCGCCTGCCGTGCTCGAGCGCAGCAACTTCACCTGGTCGCTCTCGCGCCTCACGTTGCCCCACGCGCTCGTGCGCGTCGTCCTTGCCGAGCAGCTCTATCGCGCGCACACCGTGCTCACGGGCCACCCGTACCATCGCGAATGATGAGCACCCCGACCGCCGCGCCCGTGCTATGCCTCGCCTCCGCCTCGCCGCGACGGCGCGAGCTCCTCGCCCAGATCGGCGTGGCGCACGAGGTCGCGCCGGCCGAGATCGACGAGGCGCGACTTGCGGGCGAGCCACCTCGCGAGTACGTGCTGCGCCTCGCGCGGGGGAAGGCGCTTGCCATCCACGCGCACCGCCCGCAGGAGCCCGTTCTGGCCGCCGATACCGCCGTGGTGCTCGGGCAGAGCGTCTACGGCAAGCCGCGCGACCGCGCCGATGCGCTCGCGATGCTGAAGGCGCTCGGGGGACGTGCCCACCAGGTGCTGACCGCCGTCGCGCTCGCAACGCCCGCAGGGCTCACGAGCGCTCTCAGCGAGAGCACGGTCGAGCTGCGCGCGCTCAGCGAGGCGGAGTGCCTTGCGTACTGGGACACGGGCGAGCCCCTGGACAAGGCGGGTGCCTATGCGATCCAGGGCTGCGGCGCCGTGTTCGTTCGCTCCTTGAGAGGGAGCTTCTCCGGCGTCATGGGACTGCCGCTCTACGAGACGGCGCAGTTGTTGCGCGCGGCCGGCCTGCCGTGCTGGCTCGGGAGGCGCTGATGGGCGGCGAGCCGGCTGGAGGCGCCGAGATCTTCATCAACGTGGGGCCGCGTGAGACGCGTGCCGCGCTTCTCGAGAACGGCGGTCTGCAGGAGCTGCAGATCGAGCGGGCGAGCCGGCGGGGTTTGGTCGGCAATCTCTACAAGGGGCGCGTCTCGCGGGTCCTCCCCGGCATGCAGGCCGCCTTCGTCGATACCGGCCTCGAGCGCACCGCCTTCCTGCACGTTGCGGACATCGCGCTCGCGCGACCCGAGGACACGATCGTGACCGTCCCGGCGGTGGACGACATCCGCCGCCTGGTGAGCGAGGGGGATGAGATCCTGGTGCAGGTCGTGAAGGATCCGATCGGGACCAAGGGGGCGCGGCTCACGACCTTCATCGCGCTGCCCTCGCAGTACCTCGTGTACCTCCCGCGCGGTGAGAGCATCGGTGTCTCGGCGCGCATCGAGGAGGAGAGCGAGCGGCTGCGGCTGAAGACAGTGACCGCGAGCCTCGCCGAGCCCGGGGCGGTGGGCGGTTACATCGTGCGCACCGCCGGGCAGGGCGCATCGCTCGAGGCGCTGCGCGAGGACATGACCTATCTCGCGAAGCTCTGGCAGCACGTCAAGGCGGTCGCGGCGGCGACCCCGCCCGGGGCGATCGTGCACGAGGATCTGCCGCTCGCGCTGCGCGTGCTACGCGATGAGCTCGCGCGCGGGGTCAATCGCGTGGTCGTCGACGCTCCGCGCGAGCACGCCCGCATGGCCTCCTTCGCCGCAGCGTTCCTGCCGGCCGGGGCGGCCCGGATCGAGCTGTACGAGGGGGCGCGGCCGCTCTTCGATCTGCACGGCATCGAGGAGGAAGTGACCCGCGCGCTCGAGCGCAAGGTGGCGCTCAAGTCGGGAGGCCACCTGATCATCGACCAGACCGAGGCCATGACGACGATCGATGTGAACACCGGCGGCTACGTCGGCTACCGTAACCTCGAGGAGACGATCTTCCGCACCAATCTCGAGGCGGCACTCGCGATCGCGCGGCAACTGCGCCTGCGCAACCTCGGCGGCATCATCATCATCGACTTCATCGACATGGTGGACGAGAGCCACCGCCGGCAGGTCCTCGGCTCCCTCGAGCGCGCGCTCGCGGCCGACCGCGCCCAGACGCGCATCGTCAGCCTCTCACCCCTCGGGCTCGTCGAGATGACGCGCAAGCGCACCCGCGAGAGCCTGCAGCACCTGCTCTGTGCGCCGTGCCCGAGCTGCGAGGGACGCGGGTTCGTCAAGACCGCGGAGAGCGTCTGCCAGGACATCTTCCGGGAGATTGTGCGACAGAGCCGGCAGTTCACGAGCCGTGAGCTGTTGATACTCGCGCATCAGGAAGTCGTCGACCTCCTGCTTTCCGACGAATCGGCCGCACTCGCGGAGCTCACGGCCCAGATCGGGCGGCCCATTCGTCTGCAGGTGGAGGCGCTCTACGGTGCCGACCAGTACGACGTGGTGCTGATCTGAGGCGTCTCGATTTGAATCGCTGGCTGCGCTTCACGCTCGCGGGCGTGATCGGGGTCGTCGCGCTCGCCGTGGTCGCCCTCGTGACCTACCGGCTTGCGCTCGCTCGGGTGCCGCAGTACCGCGCCGCGCTCGAGCGGCTCGTGCGCGCGCGCACCGGTCTCGATGTGCGCTTCAACCAGCTCGCCCTCACCTGGGGCTGGCGCGGCCCCGAGGCGGTCTTCCGCCGCGTGGAGCTCGGCGAGCCGGGCCGATCCCAGGTGCTGCTGCGCGCCTCGGCGCTCATCGTCGACTTCGATGCGTGGCATGCCCTGCAAAGCGGGCATCTCGAGGCGGGCCGCCTGACGCTCGTCGCTCCCGATATCGACGTGACGCGGCTGCAGGAAGCGCCCGCTCAGCGAGCAGCTGCTCGCGCGAGCGCCTCCGCACGCTCGAGCGGGGCCGAGCTCCTCGCGCGCTGGCCGAACGGGCGGCTCGATGTCGAGGATGCAACCGTCACGGTGCCGGACCCCGCGCATCCCGCCCGGACGCTGCGCTTTGGTGCGCGGCGTGCGACGCTCGAGCGCTCGGCGAGCTCCTGGTCTTTGTACGCGCAGGTGCTGCTGCCGCAGCGGCTCGGCCGTGCCGCAAGCCTCGCCCTCGAGCTCTCGGCCCACGCACACCCCGCCGCCTCGAGCGGCACACTGAGCCTCGAGGGTCGCGGCTTGCAGCTCGGGGGCTGGCGCGAGATCCTGAGCGCGCTCGCGCCCACTGCGACGGAGCTGCCCTCGAGCGGGGTCGGCAACCTCAAGCTCGATCTCGCATTCGCGAACGGACGGTTGAGCCACGCGGTCGCCGAGGTCCATGCCGATGAGGTGAGTGTCCGCGAAGACCTGCCACTCGGGCGAGTGCGCGGCACGTTCCATCTGATGCGCACTCCAGAGGGGGGGTGGCGGCTTCGTGCGGAGCGCGCCGAGCTCGGACCCTTCGAGAGCGCATCGTTCGACCTCGATTCCATCGACGGCACTCGGATCGCGCGCCTCGATGCCAGTGCCGAGGGACGCATCGAGGACGTGATGGGCTTCATCCGCCGCTCGCCCGTGCAGGGTCTCGCGCTCGCCGCGCGCAGCATCAAGGCGCGCGGGCGCGCCGTGTTTCACCTCGATGCGGCCTCCGGTGACGGGGGCCCTGCGCGGCTCAGCATTCTGGTCCGGGCGGACTCCGTGCAGGTCGCACCGCAGCTGCCGCCGCTCGAGTCCGTGAGCGGTACCCTCACGCTGCGCTCGGGACACCTCTTGCCCTCGACGCTCGCTGCCCGATGGCTCGGCGGTGCGCTTGCGCTGCATCTGAGCGAACGCGAGCGCGGGGAGCCCGCGGTGCGCGTGCAGGCCGAAGGCGTGCTCGATGCGCGCTCGCTCGTCGCGGCGACCGGTATCGATACGGGCGGCGCCCGCGTCGCGGGGCGCACCGCGTGGAGGGGCGAGCTCGTGTGGGATCCCGCCGCAGATGTGTGGCGCGCGCGCGCGGACGCCTCGTTCCGCGACATCGCGAGCGATCTGCCGGACCCGCTCGCGAAGCCGAATGGTCAGCGCGCGCCCTTTCACATCGAGCTCGCTGCATCGAGCGGCACGGCGATGGCGCGCGTCGCCGGCGAGGGGGTGCAGGGCGCGTTCGAGCTCAAGGAGGCCGCTGACGGCCTGTGGCTCGTGCGGCGCGGCGCGCTGCGCTTCGGGAGTCACTCGGCCGAGCTCGCGGCGAACGATTTCGGTCCGGACGGCGAGCTGGAGCTCCGTGGCACCCTCGATAGCCTCGATCTGCCGGCTTGGATCCTCGCGTGGCGTACGCTCTCTGCCGCGCCGCAGGCGCTGCCGGTGCGAGCGCAGCTCGAGGTCGGCGAGCTCACGCTCGCCGGACAGCGCTATCCGCACGTTGCGCTCGATGCGCGAACCGGGCAGGGGGCCGAGCCGGGCTTCGACCTCGAGCTCGACTCGAGGGATCTCACGGGCGAGATTCGCTGGCCGAAGACGGTGACGCCCGATACGCCGGTCGAGGTGCATCTCGAGCGCATCGGCATGGAGGACCCGGGGGCACCGCTTGCGCTTGCACCGGTGCTCGCAGCGCTCGGCGCGGCGGCCGAGGTGCAGGCCGATCAGGTGGTCTGGGGCGGCCGCTCGCTCGGTGCGCTCACGGCCCATGTGGAGACGCGCGCGAGCGCGTTGCTCATCGAGCCGTTGCGCCTCACCGGGGAGGCCCAGGATCTCGAGGCGACGGTGCGGTGTCGCTCGACGGGGCTCTGCCGCGCGAAGTTCGAGCTCGCGAGTCACGATGCGGCGACGACCCTGCGGGATTTCGGCTTTCGCGCCGATGTGGCCTCCGAGAACGCCGTGCTGAAGGGCGATCTGCAATGGCCGCGCGACCTTGCGCCGCTCGAGCCCGCCTGGCTCGCGAGTCTCGCCGGCAGTTTGAGCGTGGAGCTCGCGAACGGCACCGTCCGCGAGGCGCCCCAGGATCCGGGCGTACCGTTCGCGCTGCTCGGGGTTCCGGCTTTGCTCGGCGAGGCCCCGGCGCCCCTCGATTTCTCGCGCCTGAGCGCCGACTACTCGGTGCGCGACGGGTCGGCCACCACCTCCGATTTGCACTTCGACGGCGCTGCGGAGATCCTGCTCGACGGACGCATCGGACTCACGACTCGAGATTACGATTGCACCGCGTGGATCCTGCAAGGCGGAGCGCGCCTGCCGCAGGCCCTGCGCAGCTTCGTCTCGGCTCCCCGGGTGGCGGCCGCGTGGCTCGCGCTGCGCGACCTCATCTCCGGCGCGGGCGATTCGGGCGCCGAGCTGCGCTTGCGGGGGAGCTGGGATGAGCCGCAGGTCCGCATCGACCGGAGCACGCCGGACCCGCACGCCAGGGCGTTGATACCGCCGATCGGACCGACTCGATGAAAGTGGCTGCCTTGCAAATGACCTCGGGCCTGGATGTCGCGGCCAATCTCGAGTCGGCGCGCGAGCTGCTCGCAAAGGCCCAGGCCTGCGGCGCAACGCTCGCCGTGCTCCCGGAGAACTTCGCGTTCATGGGGCTCGCGGATGCCGACAAGCGCAAGATCGCCGAGCGAGAGGGCAGCGGCCCCATCCAGGCGTTTCTCGCCGCGACGGCGCGGCGCCTCGGCATCTGGATCGTGGGAGGCACCGTGCCGCTCGTGCGCCCGGACGAGGAGCGTGTGGCGGCCGCCTCGCTCGTGTTCGACGACTCCGGGCGACTCGTTGCGCGCTACGACAAGATTCACCTCTTCGACGTGGACATTCCGGGTGGCCGCCAGGAGCGCTACCTCGAGTCGGCCAACATCGCACCCGGGCGCGAGCCGGTCGTGGTCGACACGCCTGTTGGCAGGCTCGGACTGACGGTCTGTTATGACGTGCGCTTCCCCGAGCTGTTTCGCTCCTTGAGCGCGGCCGGCGCGCAGCTCTTCAGCGTGCCCTCGGCCTTCACGCGGCCGACGGGCAGGGCGCATTGGGAGACGCTCCTGCGGGCGCGCGCCATCGAGAATCTCTGCTACGTGATCGCACCCGCGCAGTCCGGAATCCACGCGAGCGGGCGGGAGACCTACGGCGATAGCCTGATCGCCGACCACTGGGGGCGCGTGCTCGGGCGCAAGCCTCGCGGGCGCGGAATCGTGGTCGCCGAGATCGATCTTGAGCGCCAGGCCGACGCCCGAGCCAGCTTTCCCGCGCTGCGCCACCGCCTGATGTAATCTCCCTCCATGGACACCCCCTCCTCGACGGACACGGCCCCCGTGACGGGCAACCCTTCCGATGCGCTGAGTATTGCGCGCGACCTCATCCTGCGCCCGAGCGGGCTCGACGATACGCGGCTCGACCGCATCGTCGGTCAGGTCCTGACCCACGCGGTCGACTCCGCCGACCTCTACTTTCAGCTCGCGCACGAGGAGTCGTGGGCGCTCGAGGACAGCATCGTCAAGGAGGGAAGCGCCGCCATCGAGCAGGGCGTCGGGGTGCGCGCCCTCGCGGGGGAGAAAACCGGCTTTGCCTACTCCGATGAGATCATCCTGCCCGCGCTCGAGGAGGCCTCGCGCGCCGCGCGCGCGATTGCCACCCGGGGCGCCGACCGATCGATCCAGGCGTGGCATGCCCGCGCGGGACATCAGCTCTACCTGCCCCTCGATCCGGTGAGCTCGCTCAGCGATGCGGACAAGGTCGCCTGGCTCGAGCGCGTGGATCGCGAGACGCGTGCGCTCGATCCGCGCGTCGTGCAGGTGATGGCGAGCCTGACCGCCGTGCAGGAGATCGTGCTCGTCGCCAACAGCGAGGGCGAGCTTGCCGCCGACGTGCGTCCCCTCGTGCGCTTCAACGTCTCCGTGATCGTCGAGCACAACGGCCGGCGCGAGCAGGGCTATGCCGGAGGCGGCGGCCGCATCAGCCTCGCCGAGCTCGTCGCGGGCGATCGGCCCCTCGCCCTCGGACGCGAGGCGGTGCGCCAGGCGCTCGTGAATCTCGACGCCGTCGCCGCGCCCGCAGGCCTCATGACGGTGGTGCTCGGTCCAGGCTGGCCGGGGGTGCTGCTGCACGAGGCGATCGGCCACGGGCTCGAGGGGGATTTCAACCGCAAGGGCACCTCCGCATTCGCCAATCGCATCGGGGAGCGCGTGGCGACGCCGGCCTGCACGGTCGTGGACGATGGAACGCTCGCGCGCCGGCGCGGCTCGCTCAATGTCGATGACGAGGGCACCCCGACCGAATGCACGACGCTCATCGAGAACGGCGTGCTGCGCGGCTACATGCAAGACAAGCTCAATGCGCGTCTCATGGGCCAGCGCTCGACGGGCAACGGGAGGCGCGAGTCCTTCGCGCACGTGACGCTGCCGCGCATGACCAACACCTACATGCGCCCGGGGCCGCATGCCCCGGAGGAAATCATCCGTTCGGTCGAGCGCGGGATCTACGCGGTGAACTTCGGCGGCGGCCAGGTCGACATCACCTCGGGGAAATTCGTGTTCTCGGCGAGCGAGGCGTACGCGATCGAGAACGGCCGGCTCGGCAAAGCGCTGAAGGGCGCAACGCTCATCGGCAACGGGCCCGACGTACTCACGCGAGTGAGCATGGTCGGGAACGATCTACAGCTCGATGCGGGCGTCGGCACGTGCGGCAAGGAGGGGCAGAACGTGCCTGTCGGAGTGGGTCAGCCGACGTTGCGCGTGGACGGCCTCACGGTCGGTGGCACGGGCTGAGGAGGAGTCATCGCTCACCAGCGCGCCCGCGATGACGCTCCGTCCGCAATGCCGGCTGCGGACATATCGCCGCAAGATTGCACCGACATAATCCGCGCGACTGTCCCCGCCGAGCTACACCGTCCGTGCTTTCGGGCGAGGGGTCCGCAGTCGCTCGATGAAGCTGTGACGCCGTGCACGCCGGGCACGCGCGTGGGACCGTAGCTTGCGCATACATCTCTTGTGAGCCGACGACCGACGAGGAGCACTGACATGCAAGCCGAACGCGCCCTCAACGAACCGCGATTGCAGCTTCCCCCGGAGCTCCTGTCCGAGCTCTCGCGTCGAGGAGTGCGTCCCCGCACGGACATGGGCGTCGAGGGATGGAAGCCTTCCCTCTTCGGCAGGCTCGTCGAGCTCGTGACCGGCAGGCGCTCCCCGCGCGACTAGTCCTCGCGCCGAGCAAGCCCCGCGCCAATCCCCGCCCGCACCGGGCACCATCGAGTCCGAAGGGCGGCCACCCGTGTCGGGGCCGCACTTAGCTTCATGATGCGCGCTCTGTCATCCACGGAGCGGTGCGGCTAAGCTTGGCGCATGTGGCATCCGGCGCTGCGACTCGCGCGACCGCTCTACGAGGTCCTCCCGGGACTCTACATCGTGTGCGGCCTCGCCGCGCTTGCCGCGAGCTACCGGGCCTCCTCCCCCCTCGCGAGCGTCGTCCTGGGAGTGCCAGGCCTCGCGGCACTGCTCGCGGGGATCGTCGTATGGCTCAGGCGGCGCGATTATCGGCGCCTGCGCGCCTCGTACGAGCGCCCGGACGCGCTCTCGGGAAGCGGACGCGAAAGCGGCAAGTAGGCCACTTCCGCCTTCGACGCCTCATCACTCGTCCGCTTCGGCGGCCTGGACTCCCGGCTCGGTCTCGGTGAACTGGTTGTTGCGCTTGTGGGCAGGCAAGCGCTCGTCCACGTACATGAGCTCGTGCTTGCCGATCACGACCACGTCGCCATCGTTTAGGTGGTAGCGCCGCACGCGCTTGCCCTGCACGTGGATGCCGTTCGTGCTGTTGAGATCCTCGACGACGGAGCCCTGCTGGGTCGTGATGATCTGGCAGTGATGGCGGCTCACGAAGCGGCTGTCGATCTGCACGTCGTTATCGGCCGTGCGTCCGACGATGATGCGGCCGACGTTGAGCGGCACGTCCGAGACCGTGCGCCCCTCGGTCGCGATGATCACGCGCCCCACGATCTCGCGCGTGGCATCCGGGGCGGAGCCGGGCACGGGCGCCGAGTCGAGCTGCACGCGATGAGCGTGCGTGCGTTGATCGAATTCGACCCAGCGCAGCTCCTGGATCGCCGAGGTGATGTCGTCGGTCGTCACGTGGTCGCGGTCGACGCCGAAGGCGGACATGAGCGCCGTGTCGCAGAGCGTGTTGACGAGGCGCGGCACCCCGCCGGTGTAGCGGAAGATCTCGGGGAAGGTCTCCTCGGCGAAGATCTGCCGGTCTCCCGCGCCGGCGACCTCGAGCCGATGCTGGATGTAGGCGCGCATCTCGGCCGGGGAGAGCGTCCCCAGGTGAAAGCGCAGCCTGATCCGCTGCGTGAGCTGCACGAGCTCCGGGGCATCGAGCTTCTCGTTGAGCTCCGGCTGGCCCGCGAGGATGATGCGCAGCACCTTCTCCTTGGTCGTCTCGACGCCCGAGAGCAAGCGGATCTCCTCGAGCACGCGCGAGGAGAGGTTCTGCGCCTCGTCCACGATGAGCAGCACCTTGCGGTCGGCGGCGTACTGCTCGACGAGGAAGTTGTTGATGGTCGCGATGAGCTCGGCCTTCTTCATCTTGAAGGGCGAGAATCCGAACTGCACGAGCACGGCCTGCAGGAAGTCCACCGCGGAGACTTGCGTTTGATTGATCTGGGCGACGACCACGTCGCGCTGGATCTCCTGCAGGAAGGACTCGATGAGCGTCGTTTTTCCGGAGCCGATCTCCCCGGTGATCACCACGAAACCGTCGGTGAACCAGATCGTGGACTCCATGTACGCCTTGGCGCGCGCATGTTGCTTGCTCAAATACAGGAACTGGGGATCCGGGCTCAACCGGAAGGGCAGCTCCTTCAATTTGAACAGCTCGAGATACATCGGATGGATCGGGTCCCGGCGCCCTCGGGCGGGATAACGCGATTTCGGGCTCGATCTTACGGGATGCGAATGTCCGGGGCCAACTCGGCAAGCAAGCCCCGTACCCATCGGTCACGCGTGCGCCGTGACGGTGCAACGACGGTGCAGTGCCCGAGTTTGCGTCCGGGGCGGGGCTCTTTTCCATATTCGTGAAGATGCAGCCCCGGGTGCGCGAGCAGCCGTGCGCGGGGCGGCAGCGCGCCGATGAGATTGATCATCGCGCAGTGGCCGCGCGGTTGCGTCGAGCCGAGCGGCAGGCCGGAGACGGCGCGCACGTGGTTCTCAAACTGGCTCGTCACCGCCCCTTCGATGGTCCAGTGCCCGGAGTTGTGCACGCGGGGGGCCATCTCGTTCGCAACGAGACGACCCTTCAGGACGAAGAACTCGAGCGTGAGCACGCCGATGTAACGGAACTCCCGCAGCGCGCGCCCGAGATACCGCCCGGCGGAGCGTTGCAGCCGGCCCGAGCCGTAAGGCGCGCGCGTGAGGCGCAGCATTCCCTGCGAGTGGCTGTTGAGACAGAGCGGATAGATCGCGGTCTCGCCGCCCCGGCCGCGTGCGCCGATGATTGACACCTCGAATTCGAAAGGCACGTACTCCTCGTAGAGGAGCGGCATCGTGCCGAGGCGTCCCCATCCCTCCTCGAGCTCCTGCGGCGTGCGCACGAGCGCCTGGCCCTTCCCGTCGTAGCCGAGGCGACGCGTCTTGAGTACACCGGGTAGTCCGACCTCGCGCACGGCGCGCGCGAGCTCGCGTTGCGACTCGACGGCTCTCCAGCGCGTCGTCGGAATCCTGAGCCGCTCGAAAAGCCGCTTCTCGCGCACGCGGTCCTGCGCGGTCGCGAGCGCGCTCACCGACGGGCGTAGCGGACACCCGAGCGCGCCGAGCGCAGCGACCGGAACGTTCTCCCAGTCGAAGGTCACCACGTCCGCGCGTGCGCCGAGCTCGGCGAGCTTGCGGCGGTCGGTGAACTCGGCGCACAGGAGCGGCGCGATCTGCCCGGCGGGCGCGCTCGCCGAGCGATCGAGGAACACGAAGTCGAGACCGAGCGGATAGCCTGCAAGCGCGAGCATGCGGCCGAGCTGGCCGCCGCCCAGCACGCCGATGGTCATGATTTGCTCGCGTTGCGCGGATCCGCAGCTTTGAGCACCGAGGCGGTCTGACGCTCCCGATAGGCGCGCAGCTCAACCTCGATGCGCGGATGCTTGCCCGCGAGAATCGCCGCCGCGGCGAGCGCCGCGTTCACCGCGCCCGCAGGTCCGATCGCGAAGGTGGCGACCGGGATTCCCGCGGGCATCTGCACGATCGAGAGAAGCGAGTCGAGCCCGCTCAGCGCGTGGGATTGCACCGGCACGGCGAGCACCGGCAGAAGAGTCTTGGCGGCGGTCATGCCGGGCAGGTGCGCGGCCCCACCGGCGCCGGCGATGATCACCTCGAGACCGCGCTCGCGCGCGCTCCCCGCGTACTCGAACAGCAAGTCGGGCGTGCGATGGGCGGAGACGACGCGCACCTCGAAGGGAATCGCGAGCTCCTCGAGCGTCTCGGCGGCGCGGCGCATCGTGTCCCAGTCCGATGCGGAGCCCATGATGATGCCGACGAGCGGTTGCATTCTTCAATTGTAACGTCCGGCCGCAGCCCTGTGCGATTCCCTTACTCCGGCGCCTCGAAGAGCGCCCGCAGCATCCGCAACAGTTGCCGGGAGGCGCCGCCCGAGGCGCCTTTGAGGTGTGCGCGCTCGGCGCGCGCCGCCGCCACGGCGCGCTGCAACCCCTGCCGATCGATCCGCGGGCGCACCCGCGCGAGCTCCTCGAGCGCTTCTCGAGGCTCCTCGATGAGACGCGCGCGCCAGAACTCGGTGAGGTGGAAGCGCCGTGTCTCGCGCGCCGCTCGCGCGCGGCGCGCATCGAGCGCGCGGCGGATCTCGGCAGGATCGATGTCCCGCATGAGCCGCCCGATGTATTGCCGCTGGCGCACCCCGGCCGCGCGGCTCGCGATACCGCGCGCGGCGCGGATGGCATCGCTCAAGGGCTCGGGCAGACCGAGCGCTTCGAGCTCTGCGTCCGCAAGCTCGATCAGCTCCTCGCCGAGCTGCTGCGCAGCCTGCGCGGTGCGCTTGCGCTCGCTCTTGCTCGGCGGCGCCTCGCTCGTCCCGTCTTGCTCGTGCTTTTCTTGCTCGGGAATCGGTCGGTCCCCCCGGGAACCTGGACTGCTACACTAGGATTTTGCACCACTTGCAGAACCAGCACGAATTCCATGCCGCAGGACGTCGACCCATCGCGGATCCCCGAGCTCTCGGGAGTCGTGAGCCGCGCCCTCGAGGAGGCGCGCCGCAACGGGGCCACTCAGGCCGAGGCGGACGCGAGCCTGCAGCGCGGGCTCACCACGACGGTGCGCCTCGGAGAGGTCGATACGGTCGAGTACCAGCGCGACCGCGGTCTCGGCGTGACGGTGTACTTCGGCAAGCGCAAGGGCTCTGCCAGCACGGCGGATCTCGGTGCGGCGGCCGTGCGCGCCACCGTCGAGAAAGCCTGCGCGATCGCCCGGTTCACGGCCGAAGACGAGGCATCCGGTCTCGCCGATCCGGGGGATCTCGCGCGCGAGATCCCCGATCTCGATCTCTATCATCCCTGGGGCATCGAGCCGGACGAGGCCGTCGGACTTGCGCGCGCCTGCGAGGCGGCGGGCCTCGCAGTCGATGCGCGGATCACCAACTCCGAGGGCGCCTCGGTCTCGAGCCAGCGCGGCGTGCGCGTGTACGGCAATTCGCACGGATTCCTCGCCGGCTACGCGAGCAGCTCCCACACGATCACCTGCGTGCTGCTCGCGCAAGAGGGCGAGGACATGCAGCGCGACTACTGGTACTCGACCACGCGCGATCCGGACGATCTCGAGGCGACGGAGATGATCGGCCGCCGGGCCGGTGAGCGGGCCATCGCGCGCCTCGGCGCCAAGAAGCTCTCGACCCGGCGCGCGAGCGTCGTGTTCTCTCCGGAGATGGCCCGGGGCCTGTACCGCAGCTTTCTCGGCGCCGTTCGCGGCGGCAGCCAGTATCGCAAGGCGTCGTTCCTGCTCGACGCGGCCGGCCAGAGCGTCTTTCCCGAGTTCCTGCAGATCACGGAGCGGCCGCACATCGTGAAGGGTCTCGGAAGCAGTCCCTTCGATGACGAGGGGGTGGCCACCCGCGACCGCGACCTCGTGATCGACGGCGTGCTCCAGGGATACGTGCTCGACAGCTACTCGGCGCGCAAGCTCGGGCTCAAGACGACGGGCAACGCCGGGGGCGTGCACAACCTGTTCGTCACGGCGCCCGGACACATCCTGCCTTTCGAGGAGCTCCTCCGGCGCGCAGGCGACGGGCTGTACGTGACGGAGCTCATGGGCCAGGGCATCAATCCGGTGACGGGCGATTACTCGCGGGGGGCGAGCGGGTACTGGGTGGAGAGGGGCGCGCTCGCCTTCCCGGTGCACGAGATCACGATCGCGGGCAACTTGCGCGACATGTACCGCGGCATCGTCGCGCTCGGGGACGATATCGACACCCGCGGCTCGATCCGCACGGGATCGGTGCTGATCGGCGAGATGACCATTGCCGGAGAGTGAGTCGCGCACGCGCTACCCCGAGCGCATCGTGTGCCTCACCGAGGAGACGACCGAGACGCTCTACCTGCTCGGGGAGGACGCGCGCATCGTCGGCATCTCGGGATTTACGGTGCGGCCTGCGCGCGCGCGCAAAGAGAAGCCGCGCGTCTCGGCATTCACGAGCGCCCACATCGACCGCATCCTCGCGCTCGAGCCCGATCTGGTGCTCGGGTTCTCGGATCTGCAGGCCGCGATCGCGCAGGACCTGATCCGCGCCGGGATCGAGGTGCACGTGTTCAATCAGCGCAGCGTCGCTGAGATCCTGCGCATGGTGTGCATGGTCGGCGCGCTCATCGGCTGTCAGGCGCGAGCCGAGGCGCTCGCCCGGCGCCTCGAGACGGGGCTCGCGGAAGTACGCGTGCGCGCCCGCGCGTTCGCGCGGCGGCCGCGTGTTTATTTCGAGGAGTGGGACGAGCCGCAGATCTCCGCCATTCGCTGGGTCTCGGAGCTCATCGCCGCGGCGGGGGGCGAGGACTGCTTTCCCGAGCTCGCCTGTCGCCCGCTCGGGCGCGACCGCATCATCGCCGATCCGCTCGAGGTGCCGCGGCGCGCCCCGGACATCATTCTCGGCTCCTGGTGCGGCAAGAGGTTCCGGCCCGAGCGGGTGAGTGCGCGGCCGGGCTGGCAGGACGTTCCCGCGGTGCGCAGCGGCTTCCTGCGCGAGGTGAAGTCATCGATCATCCTGCAGCCCGGACCGGCCGCACTCACCGACGGCGTGCGCAAGCTTCAGGAGCTCATCGAGGAGTGGAGTGCTCGGCCGGGCCCGTGAGCCGCGCGAGCGCCTCGAGGTATTTCTCGCTCGTCTTCGTGATGATCTCGGCGGGCAGGCGCGGGCCCGGCGCCTGCTTGTTCCAGTCGAGCGTCTCGAGGTAGTCGCGTACGAATTGCTTGTCGAAGCTCGGTGGGCTCACCCCGGGGTGGTAGCGGTCCGCGGGCCAGAAGCGCGAGGAGTCCGGCGTGACCACCTCATCGATGAGCGCGAGCCGCCCGTCGCGATCGACGCCGAACTCGAACTTGGTGTCGGCGATGATGATGCCGCGCGCTCGTGCGTGCTGCGATGCGAAGGCATAGAGCGCAAGGGCGGTGCGGCGCACCTCGGCCGCGCGCTCGCGCCCGATGAGCTTCTCCACCTCCTCGAAGGGGATGTTCTCATCGTGCGTGCCCGCCTTCGCCTTGGTCGCCGGCGTGAAGATCGGCTGCGGGAGCTGCGCTGCAAGCTCGAGCCCCTCCGGGAGCGCGATGCCGCACACCGCGCCCGTACGCCGATAATCCTTCCATCCCGATCCGATGAGATAGCCGCGCACGACGGCCTCGATCGGCAGCGGCGCGAGGCGCCGCACGATCACGGCGCGGCCCGTGACGAGCGCGAGCTCCTCGGCACGCTGGACCGCCCGCTCGAGCGGCAGTCCGGTGAGGTGGTTCGGCACGATCCGCACGGTGCGCTCGAACCAGTAGTTCGAGATCTGGTTGAGCACTCGGCCCTTCTGCGGGATCGGGTCGGGAAGCACCACGTCGAAGGCCGAGAGACGATCGGTCGTGACGATGAGCATCGTCTCGGCGTCGATCGCGTAGCTGTCGCGCACCTTGCCCTCGTGGATCTTCTCGAGCCCCGAGAGCTGGCTGCGGTAGACGGTGTCGGGCAGCATGACCGGCTAATATAGCCCTCCGTATGGCGCAATGGACCGGCAAAGTCGTGGGCGGACTGCTCGGGGCGCTCGCGCTCGGTCCGTTCGGCGCAGCGCTCGGCGTGCTCCTCGGGCATCAGTTCGACACGAGCGCGCAGGGCCCGCAGCCGGCCGGGCCCGCGCTCGACTCGGCCGCGTTCGGCGAGCTCTTCTTCCGCACGACTTTTCAGGTGATGGGGCACATCGCCAAGGCCCACGGGCGGGTCTCCGAGCAGGACATCGAGGCGGCGCGTGCCGTCATGGCGGAGCTGCGGCTCAACGCGGCGCAAGTGCGCGCCGCCATCGCGCATTTCACGACCGGCAAGGAGCGAGGTTTTGCGCTCGATGGGGCGATCGGGACGCTCGCGCGCGCCTGCGCGGGCAGGCCGGACCTCACGCGCGTGTTCCTCGAGATCCAGCTGCGCGTCGCGCTCGCCGGCAACGATCTCGATGCGACCTCGCGCGCGCTCATGCAACGGATCGCCTCGCGGCTCGGAATGTCCTTCCTCGAGCTCGCGCAGATGGAGGCGGTGCTGCGGATTCGCCGCGGCAGCTTCGCGCGGGAGCGGGCGCGGGCGGGCGCGGGCGCCGAGCTCGAGCAGGCGTACCGGGTGCTCGGGGTCGAGCCCGGGGCCGACGACGAGGAGGTCGCCAAGGCCTACCGCCGGCAGCTGAGCCGGCACCACCCGGATAAACTCAAGGCGAACGGCTTGCCCGATTCGATGATCGAGCACGCCAAGCAGCGGACCCAGCAGATCATCGAGGCGTACGAGCTCGTTCGCGAGCGGCGCGGCATGGCGCGCTGAGGCGCGTCAAGTTGCGCGCCGGTTGCTACACTCTGGAGCAGCATGCAGCCGAGGTGGATCGCCCCATCGATTCTGTCCGCCGACTTCGCCCGCCTGGGCGAGGAGGTCCGGGCCGTGCTCGATGCGGGCGCGGACCTCATCCACTTCGACGTGATGGACAATCATTACGTGCCGAATCTCACGGTGGGCCCCCTCGTGTGCGAGGCGCTGCACCGGCATGCTCCGGAGGCGTTGATCGACGTGCACCTGATGATTCGCCCCGTCGACCGCATCGTTCCGGACTTCGCGAGCGCGGGTGCGACCTACATCTCGTTCCATCCGGAGGCGACGGATCACATCGACCGCACGATCGATCTCATCCGCGAGCACGGCTGCCGGCCTGGACTCGTGTTCAATCCCGCAACGCCGCTCGACTTCCTCGACTACACGCTCGACGAGATCGACCTGGTGCTCATCATGTCCGTGAATCCGGGCTTCGGGGGTCAGCACTTCATCGAAAGCGCGCTCGGCAAGCTCGCGGCGGCACGCCGCAGGATCGATGCGACCGACAGACCGGTCCGTCTCGAGGTGGATGGTGGGGTGAAGGTGGACAACATCGCCGCGATCGCGCGCGCGGGAGCCTGCACCTTCGTCGCCGGCTCGGCGATCTTCCAGAGCGGGGATTATCGCGGGACGATCAACGCCATGCGGCGCGAGATCGACCGCGTCACTCAGTCCTCGTCATCGTCTTCGTCCTCGTCGTCCTCGAGGACCTGACCGGCTTTCGTCGGGGAGGGCTTGGCGGGGATGATGACGGGCCGCGTCTTCATCTTCGGCCGGGCATTGAACACGACGATCGTCTTGCCGGTCGCCCGCAGCAGTCCCTGCTCCTCGAGCACCTTCAGAACCCGCCCCGCCATCTCGCGCGAGCAGCCGACGAGCCGCGAAAGCTCCTGCCGACTCACCTTGATCTGCATGCCTTCGGGGTGGGTCATCGCATCGGGCTCGCCGCACAGGTCCATGATGGCGTGCGCCACGCGCCCGGTCACATCGACGAACGCGAGGTCGCCGAGCTTGCGGTTGGTGCGATCGAGGCGCGTCGCAAGCTGGGTTGCCAGCTCGAAGATGAGCCCAGGGCTCTCCGCCGCGATTTGCCTGAAGCGTGGATAGGTCATCTCGGCGAGCTCGCACTGGTTGCGCGTGCGCACCCAGGCGCTGCGCGTCGGCTGCTCGTAGAACAGGCCCATCTCCCCGAAGAACTGACCCTTGTTGAGGTAGGCGAGGACCATCTCATTGCCTTCCTCGTCCTCGATCATGACCTCCACCGAGCCGCTGATGATGTAGTAGAGGACATCGGGCAGATCACCCGCGTGGATCACGACCGTCTTCGACGGCACCGTACGGATACGGCAGTAGCTCAAGAAGCGGTTGATCGCCGGGATGTCACTCAGCGGCTTCACGTTTTCTTCCATATTCGACCCCCTGACGCGCGCGCGCGCGACCGACAGGTTTTATACATAAGCCCACAGAACTGCAAGCTTGAGGTTTAGGCGACGCATCGATCCGAGCATCGCTATACCCAGTAGGCCGTGCGGGTCATCACCCGGGCGGTCTGTCTCATCAGGGCCTGCACTGCTCCCGGCAGCCGGATGGCCCCCGCAGAGCGGGCGCTTGCCCCATGCCGGGCCTCATCGGTGCGCATGGCCTCGAGGATGGCGCGGCTGCGCGCATCGGCCGCGGGCAGCCGCCTGAGGTGATCCTTGAGGTGCCCTTCGACCTGCCGCTCGGTCTCGCGGACGAACCCGAGGCTCGCCGCGTCCCCGAACGCTCCCGCAACCGCCCCGATCATGAATGAGCCGGCGTACCAGAGCGGATTGAGCAGACTCGTGCGCGAGCCGAGCTCCTTGAGACGCGCCTCACACCAGGCGAGGTGATCGGATTCCTCGTGCGCCGCCTTGAGCAGCAGCGCGCGGGTCTGCACCCCGCGGGCGCCGAGAGCTTGGCCGTGGTAGAGCGCCTGGGCGGCAACCTCGCCGGCATGATTGACGCGCATGAGAGCCGCCGCCTGGCGCCGCTCGGCGCCCGAGAGGTGGGCCGTGAGATCCGCGGCTGGGTTGGCCCGCGAGGCGCGGGCCGCACCGCCCACCGCCCGCAAGGCCCGGTCCGCGGCCGCGATGAGAGGCTCGAGGAGCCGATCTCCATTCATGGGGCCCCATTATAAGGACACGCGGGCAGGTGGCCCCTGCTTTGCATTGCCGAGGCCGCTTGAGTACACTTGCCGCCCTTTTCGGCCTGGATCCCAAGGCGGCGCACGGAGCGCACCCCAGGCGGAGTCGTCTAGAGTCATCGAGATGCGCACGGCATTCGCAAAGCCCGGTCAGATCCGTGGCGACTGGTACCTCGTCGATGCGAGCGGCAGGACCTTGGGTCGGCTCGCGTCGCAGATCGCCCATCACCTGAAGGGCAAGCACAAGCCGAGCTACAGCCCGCATGTGGACATGGGCGATCACATCGTGGTGGTCAACGCGGAGAAGGTCCGGGTGACGGGCCGCAAGCTCGACGACAAGGTCTACTATCACCACACGGGCTACATCGGCGGAATCAAGTCGATCGGACTGCAGAAGCTGCTCGAGGAGCACCCGGAACGCGCGATCGAGTTCGCCGTGAAGGGCATGTTGCCGAAGAATCCGCTCGGCCGCCGGATGTTCCGGAAGCTGCACGTGTTCGCCGGGGGCGAGCATCCACATCGCGCGCAGCAGCCGCGCCCGCTCGAGATCTAGCCATGGCACTTCCGCAGAATTACGGCACCGGCCGACGCAAGACCGCGACGGCCCGCGTATACCTCCATCCCGGCTCGGGTCAGATCACGGTCAACGACCGGCCGCTCGATGAGTTCTTCGGCCGGGAGACGGGTCGCATGATCGTGCGCCAGCCTCTCGAGGTGACCCAGCTCGCCGGGAAATTCGACATCGCGGTGTACGTGAGGGGTGGCGGAATCACCGGTCAGGCCGGCGCCATCCGCATGGGACTCACGCGCGCGCTCATCGAGTACGACGACACGCTGCGCAAGCCGCTCAGGGTCGCCGGATTCGTCACGCGCGATGCGCGCGAGGTCGAGCGCAAGAAGGTGGGCCGCCGCAAGGCTCGCCGCGGGACGCAGTACTCGAAGCGCTGATTCTGCTCGACGAGCTGCCCGAGCCGCACCACTTTCAAGGTCGTTGGGGGATCGTCTAGTGGTAGGACAGCGGACTCTGACTCCGTTAACCTAGGTTCGAATCCTAGTCCCCCAGCCAAATGCACCCGAGGCCCGCGAAAGCGGGCCTCCTGCATTGCGGGTCGCCGGATGTCGCCGGAGCAGGATGACGCCGCATGCCGGCGCGCGCGGCGGTCCCTACCCATACGCCTCGTCGAGCAGTCCCCGTATCTCCTCGACCGTGATCATCCGCTCGAGCGCATCAAAGGTCTCGAGCTCCGCCCGCACCGCCTCGGCGATGTCATGAAGCCTCGAGCGCTCGATCCCCAGCTCGCGCAGCTTGGTCGGGACGCGGAACCCGGCGATGAAGCTTGCAACCCGATCGGCGCAGGCCAGCGCGCCGGCGCGTGCCCGTGCCGGGTCGAACTCGATTCCGAGTCCCTCGGCCACCTCCGCGAAGCGCTCGGGTACGACCTGCGCCAGGAAGCGCATCGCCGGCACGAGTGCGATGCAGGAGGTGAGCCCATGCGGCACGTCCCAGGCCGGGCCGATCTGATGCCCGAGCGCATGCGAGAGCCCGAGCCCGGTGCTGAACGCGCCGTAGAGGGAAAGCCATGCTGCATCGAGGCACTCACCGCGATGGGCTACCTGCGACGGCGTCGCGCCGAGTGACTGCGGCAGGTGCTCGCGGATCATGCGGATCGCGCGCACGGCGAGCGCGCTCGAGAGCGGATGCGCCCGCTTGGCGTAGAGCGCCTCGATCGCGTGATCGAGCACACGGATCCCGGTCGTGATCCACAGTTCATCGGGCGTTTCCACGCAGAGCTCGGGATCATGAATCACCACGCAGGGTTGCAGCCGCGGATCGATCACCGCGTGCTTCACGCGCGTTGACTCATCGGTCACGCCCCCGCCCGGCGTGAAGGCGCCGGCCGAGAGTGTCGTCGGCACGGCGATGTGGACGAATCCGGGTCCGCGCGCCTGCGTGAACGCCCTTGCGAAATCGAGAGCTCCGCCCTCGCGAGTCATGTCGCGCCCCGCGAGCCGGCTCGCAATGGCGACCTTCGCGCTGTCGATCACGCTGCCGCCGCCGAAGCTCACGACCGCATCGCTTGCCGCCCGCTCGAGCAGGGCCGAGAGCTCCCGGACGCGCCCCGCGGGTGCGTGCTGTGCGGCTCGCTCGTACACCGTCTCGCAGCGCGACCCGAGCGCCCGACGCACCGGCTCGAGGAGTCTCGAGCGACCGAGCGATGCGCTCGTCACGAGGAGCACGCGCTGGACGCCGCGCCGCTCGAGCTCTGCGCCGACCCGCTCGATGGACCCTGCGCCCGAGATGACCTTCTCGAGCCGGGTGAGCATGAACTGCCGCATGAGGCTAGATCTCGACGACTCCCGAATCGCTGCCGAGCAGCAGCAGGTCGGCGGGCCGCTCTGCGAACAAGCCGACCGTCACGACACCCGTGATCTGATTGAGGTCCGACTCGAGCGCCGGGGGGTCGTCCATCGCAAGTCCGTGCACGTCGAGGATGTGATTGCCGTTATCGGTGACGAAGCCGCGGCGCCACACGCTGCGTCCGCCGAACCGTGCCAGGCGGCGTGCTACGAGGTTGCGCGCCATCGGGATGACCTCGATGGGCAGAGGAAAGGTCCCGAGCTTCTCGACGAGTTTCGTCGCGTCGATGATGCAGATGAACTCCCGGGCCGCCTCTGCGACGATCTTCTCGCGCGTGAGGGCCCCGCCGCCCCCTTTGATGAGGTGCCGGCGACGGGTCGCCTCGTCGGCGCCGTCGACATACAGGGCGAGCTCGCCCGCATCGTTGAGATCGACCACCTCGATGCCGATGGCGGCGAGTCGTTTAGCCGTCGCCTCGGAGCTCGCGACCGCTTTGAGGCGAAGTGGATGCGCGGCAAGTGACTCGATCAGGCAGTTGACGGTCGAGCCCGTACCGATCCCGACCGTCGTGTCCTCTCGAAGGTAGCGCAGTGCCGCTTGCGCGGCTCGGCGCTTGTTTTCCAGTGCGCTCATCGCGGTTGACCCCGCGAATCTCGGACCCTAGATGCGACAGTGCCCGCACTGGGCGGGCACTGTCGTTGCATTCGATTCGGTGGACGCGGCGCCATGCCGCGCCCACCGAGCTTCAAGGCCTATTTCTTCTTGGCAGCTTTCTTCTTGGCCTTCTTTTTTGCCTTCGCCATATTGGCTCTCCAGTTGTCGGGTTAGTCCGAGGTCGGAGTATATACACGCGAATTGAAATTACAAGCAAGCAAGGCCGCCCCTCAACGATGCGACGGTGCATCGAGTGCGAGTCGATCGCGCTATTCGAGTGAGAGGATGTGCTTCCAGTGCGCAGCATCGACCGGCATCACTGAAAGGCGATTACCCGGGCGCAGAAGGACCATGCCGCGCAATGCGCCAGCCGCCTTCGCGCGCAGCTCCTCGAGCGTGATGACTCGGGAGAGCCGCCGCTCGAGCCTCACATCCACCATGAACCAGCGCGGGTCGTCCCGCTCGCTCTCGGGATCGAAGTGCGGGTGGCTGCGATCGAATGCCGTATGGTCCGGATAGCCTTCCTTTGCGATCTTCATGATCCCGACGATTCCCGGCACCTCGCAGCTCGAGTGGTAGAGGAACGCCTGATCGCCGCGCCGCATCTGCTCGCGGAGCATGTTGCGCGCCTGGAAGTTGCGAACGCCGTCCCATGCGGTGGTCTTGCGCGGGGCGCGCGCGAGGTCCTCGATGCCGAAAGTGCTCGGCTCGGTCTTCATCAGCCAGAAGGACATCGCAGCACACCCTCCTCGGTCGCGACGGCGTCGAGATGCAGATCATGCGGTGCGCGGGCGAGCCCCGCGACCCGCTGCATCGCGAAGCCGACGCCGATGAGCTTCGGACGATGCCACGTGGTACGCAGCCGCAAGAAGGCGAACGCTCGATCGTAGTACCCGCCACCCATCCCGAGGCGCATGCCGGCCGTATCGAAGCCGACCAGCGGCAGAAACACGAGATCGAGCCGACGGGGCGCGATCGAGCGTGCCGCTCCGGGCTCGAGAATGCCGAGCGAGTTCGCCCGCATGGGCCCGTGCGCCTCGACGAAGGACATGCGGTGCTTGCGGCGGTCGGTGAGCCGCGGCAGGTAGATGCGGCAGCCGTGCAGGCGCGCGAGACGCGCGAGCGGGGCGACGTCGAGCTCGTGCGGCAGGGGCGCGTAGAGCGCAACGCGCTGCCCGGGATGCAGGTGGAAATGCCGCTCGATGTGGGAGGCGATGCGGCGCTCGGCGAGAGCCCGCACCTCGGAGGGTATCTGGCGGCGCCTGGACCGCAGCTCTGCCCGCAGTGCCTTACGTGCCGCGAGGAGCTCGGAGTTCAAGGCGGCCCCCGGTCGCGAAAAACGCCGCCCGCAGGTGCCGTTGCGAACCGTTGCTCTCGAACCAGAGCAACAAGTGGGACGAGCTGCTGCAGGTAAGGCTTTCCGCTCGAGGCGGACTTGCACAATTCTGCCGGCAAGCCCTTAGGTCCCAGGGGTGTTTCAATTAGGGTCGAGAGGTAACCCGGCCCACTGTCGAACACCGCAGGCGACGCCGAATGACACTCTACACGAGGAGCGGTCGTCGGGGGAGGGCTCTGCGAAAGCGTGCGCTGGATCACGGCGGCGGGACGCGCCGCGGCGCGGGTGTCCTACAGCTCGAGCTGCTGGGATTTCTCGAGACTCGCCTCGACCCGCTCGCGGATGGAGCGGACCCGCCCTGCGAACTCCCCCTCGAGCTGCCCGTCGCGCTCGCGCAGCTGCAGCAGCTCGTTCGCAAGGTTGAGCGCGACCATCACGGCGATCCGATCGAGGCCTACGACCTTGCCGCTATCGCGCACCTCGCGCATGCGCGCGTTGAGGAACTCCGCGGAATCGAGCAGGGCCGAGCGCTCCTCGTAGGAGCACGCGACCACGAACTCCTTGTCCATGATGCGCACGCTCACGCGGGCCGGCTCGTTGGCGGCGGGACTCATGAGGCGCGCTCCGGGGTGCGTCGCGGCGCGCTCACGCGCCGTGCTCCAGGGTCTTCAGCCGACCGATCATGGCCTCGACCCGGGTGCGCACCTGCTCGTTCTTGTTGAGGAGCGTGGCGCGCTCGTTCGCGAGCGTTTCGTGGCGCTGACGGAGGGCTCGGTTCTCCTCCTTCAGCTGCTCCATCGACGCCGTGAGTTCCTCGATCCGCTTATCCAGGCGCCTGAGCTCCAGATCGAGCTGCGCCTTTTTTGTATCGTTCATTTGAACCACTATAGAGCGCGGCTCTTGGTGGGGTCAATGATCTCGCCGGCCCGCTTGGGGCATAATGCGCCCGGAAATGCCAGTGGTCGAGTACACGGAAATCCAAGAGGCACTCAAGGCAGCGCACGCTCTCGCCGAAGCGGCCGAGGCGCATGGGACGCTCGCCGGCAGTCTCTGCACCTCGGTCGCCTATCGTTTCGAGGACTGGCTCGCCGAGATCCTTCCCGAGGGTCGCGCCGACCCGCAGTCGACCGAGACCCTCCGGGAACTGTTCGAGCGCACGGCGGGTGCACTCGGTGAGGATCAGATGGAGTTCGCACCGCTCCTGCCCGAGGATGCCGAGCCGATCGATGCGCGCGCGAGTGCGCTCGGGCTCTGGTGCCAAGGCTTTCTCTACGGTCTCGGGGCGAGCCCCTTGAGCGATGCGCGACAGCTGCCGGGCGAGGTCGGGGAGATCGTGCGCGATCTGTCGGAGATCACCCGCGTCGGCGTGGACGCAACCGACAGCCTCGAATCGAACGAGGGTGCCTACGCCGAGCTCGTGGAATTCGTGCGCGTCGGGGTACAGCTCGTCTTCGAGGAGCTCGAGCCGCTGCGCACTCGACCCGAGCCCTCCGACGAGGCCCTGCATTGAGACGACCGCGCACACTCACCCCCGCGAGCACGCCCAAGGAGGAGTTCGCCCGGCGACGGCGGCACCTGATGCGTCTCATGGGGCGCGATTCGATCGCGATCGTGCCCGCGGCGCCAGTTCGGCAGCGCAACAACGACGTGGAGTATCCCTACCGGCAGGACAGTGATTTCTTCTATCTCACGGGCTTCGCCGAGCCCGAAGCGGTGGCCGCCCTGGTTCCGGGGAGGTCTCATGCGGAGTACGTGCTCTTCGTCCGCGATCGTGATCGACAGCGCGAGATCTGGGACGGTCGGCGCGCAGGCACCACGGGCGCGACCCGCGACTACGGTGCCGACGATGCCTTCCCCATCACCGATATCGACGAGATCCTGCCAGGATTGATGGAGAACCGCGCGCGCGTCTTCTACGCGATGGGGACGCATCCGGAATTCGACCAGCGGGTGGTCGGATGGGTGAACAGCCTGCGCACCCAGGCGCGAAACGGCCGCCACCCCCCGCAAGAGACCGTCGCGCTCGATCAGGTGCTGCACGACATGCGGCTCTACAAGTCGCGCGCCGAGCTCGGGCTCATGCGCGAGGCCGCGCGGATCGGCGTCGCAGCGCACGTGCGCGCCATGCGGGCGTGCCGACCGGGGCTCGCCGAGTACCAGATCGCCGCCGAGATCGTGCACGAGTTCAATCGCCACGGGGCCGGCACCTCGTATGAGCCGATCGTCGGGGGCGGAGCGAATGCCTGCATCCTGCACTACCGCGAGAACAGCGACCGGCTGCGCGAGGGTGATCTGCTCTTGATCGATGCCGGGTGCGAGTACGGGTGCTATGCCTCGGACATCACCCGCACCTTCCCGGTGAGCGGCCGCTTCACGCCCGAGCAGCGCGCTGTCTACGAGGTGGTCCTCGAGGCCAATCTCGCTGCGATCGACAAGGTGCGTCCCGGCAACTCCTGGAACGAGCCGCACGATGCGGCGGTTCGCGTCGTGACCCACGGTCTCGTGAAGCTGGGGCTCCTCAAAGGACGCGTGGCCTCGCTCGAGCGCGACGGCGCCTACCGGCGCTTCTTCATGCATCGCACGGGACACTGGCTCGGCATGGACGTTCACGATGTCGGCGACTACAAGATCGGCGATGCGTGGCGAATGCTCGAGCCGGGCATGGTCCTCACGATCGAGCCCGGGATCTACATCTCGCCCGCGCAGCGCGGTGTGCCGCGCCGCTTTCGCGGCATCGGCGTGCGGATCGAGGACGATGTGGCCGTCACGCGCGGCGAGCCGGAGGTCCTCAGCCGCGGCGCGCCCAAGGATGCTCGCGCCATCGAGAAGGTCATGGCGCATTGAGCCAGGGCGCTCATGGAGCTATTCGACGTTGCCGTGGTGGGCGGGGGGCTGGTCGGGGCGAGCCTTGCCCGGGCGCTCGCCGGCACTTCACTCGCAACCGTCCTCATCGAGAGCGTCGCGCCGGGCTCACAAGCGCAGCCGAGCTTCGATGAGCGCACCACGGCGCTCGGTAACGCGAGCCGGCGCATCTTCCAGGGGCTCGGGGTCTGGGAGGCGATCGAGCCTCGAGCGGCGGCGATTCGCGCGATCCACATCTCCGATGCGGGACGGTTCGGATTCGCGCGCCTCGAGGCCCGCGATCACGGCATCGAAGCTTTCGGCTACGTCGCGCCGAATCGCGTGATCGGCGCGGCGCTCTGGGAGCGCCTCGCCGGCGCGCCACGCATCGCGGTGCGCGTGCCGGCGAGACTCGACGCTGCCGTGATCGAGCAGGATCGCGTCGCGCTGACGCTGCGCAGCGGGACGGGCCTCGAGACGCTCGCCGCGCGGCTCGTGGTTGCGGCCGACGGTGCCGACTCGAGCGTGCGGCGAGCCGTTGGCATCGAGGCGCGCACCCGTGACTATGGTCAGGTTGCCCTCGTTGCGAACGTCGTGGCCGACCGGCCGCACGAGGGGACGGCCTTCGAGCGCTTCACCCCGGCAGGTCCCATTGCGCTCCTGCCGAGCCGAGATGGCAGTTACACGGCCGTGTGGGCCCGTGCGCCGTCCCAGGCCGAGGAGGCGCTCGCACTCGGCGCGCGCGCTTTCCTCGAGCAGCTGCAGATGCACTTCGGATGGCGCGCCGGGCGCTTCGAGCGCTGCGGCGCGCGCGCGGCCTATCCGCTCAGGCTCACGCAGGCACGAGCCGCGGTGCACTCCCGCGCCGTGCTCATCGGCAATGCGGCTCAGGCGCTGCATCCGGTCGCCGGGCAGGGATTCAATCTCGGCCTGCGCGATGCGGCGCAGCTCGCCGAGATCCTCGCGCAGGCGAGCGATGCGGGCGCTCCCGAGGTGCTCGCGCGATTTGCCGCGCAGCGCGCGATCGATCGACGGGGTGTGGTGGGATTCACCGATGGGCTCGTGCGGCTCTTCGGCGACTCGCGCCCGCCGGTCCGTATCGCGCGCAATGTCGCGCTCCTCATCTTCGATCTGCTGCCGCCGGCCAAGAGTGCGCTCGCCCGCGTCAGTACGGGCTTCGGGGGTCGTATTCCGCGGCTTGCGCGTGGGCTGCCGCTCACGTGAGCCCCGCGGCGCACGAGCTGCTCGATGTGCTGATCGTCGGGGGAGGGCCGGCGGGTGCCTGCGCAGGCGCACTCCTTGCGTGCGCACCGCGGTCGCTCAAGGTGGGGATTCTCGAACACGCACGCCCGATCGCACCCGCCCCAGGCTCACCGCTCGATGCGCGCGTCTCGGCGCTCTCGCGCGCGAGCGAGCACATTCTCGCGAGCGCGGGCGCGTGGGAGCGCATCGCCTGCGAGCGCCTGCAGCCCTATGAGCGGATGCGCGTCTGGAACGCTGGGGCCGGGCCCCGTGCGAACGTGCTCGTGTTCGATGCGGCCGAGGCGGGGGAGCCGAACCTTGGCTACATCGCCGAGAATCGCCTCGTCCAGGCCGCGCTGATCGAGGCGTTCGAGGCCTCGGGCGGCCGGCTCTTCGAGGATAAGCTCGCCGCCGTGCGCGTGCACGATGAGCACGTCGAGGCGCAAACCGCAACGGGCACGCTTGCGGCGCGCCTGATCGTGGGTGCCGACGGCGCCCGCTCGGCCGTGCGCCAGGCGATCGGGCTCACGGCGGAGGTCGCGAGCTATCGCCAGACCGCGATCGTCGCGAACGTCGCGACCGAGCAGTCCCACGCGCGCACGGCCTGGCAACGCTTTCTCGGTAGCGGAACGCTCGCGCTGCTGCCGCTCGCCGACGGCGCGAGCTCGATCGTGTGGTCGGCGGATACAGAGCTCGCGCAGCGCCTGCTCGAGGCCTCCCCCGAGGAGTTCGAGCGGGAACTCGAGAGCGCCTCGCAAGGCGTGCTCGGCGCGCTGCGGCTCAAGACCGAGCGCTTCTCGCTTGCGCTCACGAGGCTCGCCGCCCACCGCTACACCGCTCACCGGGCCGCCCTCATCGGCGATGCTGCGCACGTCGTGCACCCGCTCGCCGGCCAGGGGGCAAACCTCGGGCTGCTCGATGCCGCGGTGCTCGCGGAGGTGATCACGCAGGCGAGCGCTCAGGGCGAGGATCCCGGCGCCGCCTGGGCCCTGCGTCGCTACGAGCGCTGGCGCAAGAGCGAGGTTCAGCTCATGGCGCTCGCGATCGATGCGTTCGACCGGTTTCTCGCCCACGGTTCGGGACCGCTCGCCGAGCTCGCCCAGCGCGGACTCGCCTGGGTCGATCGTAGTGCCGAGATGAAGCGGGTGTTCATCGCGCGCGCGCTCGGGCTCAAGGGGGAGCTGCCGCAGTCGGCGCGGGCACGCTGAAGTGCACCCCGAAGCACGCGCCTTACACCACCGGAATACGGTCGATCTTCGCGGCGCAGATGAAGTCGTTCTCGGAGAGTCCCTTGATCGCGTGCGTCGAGAACTCGACGCGGCAGCGGCTGTACCCGACCTCGAGATCGGGATGGTGATCCTCGATGTTGGCGAGGTGCGCGAGCGCGTTCACGAAGCTCATCGTGCGGTAGAAATCCTTGAACTTGAACTCGCGGTGAATGGAGCGCGCATCCTGTGCGAGCCGCCACTCCCCCGAGAGCTGGCGCATCAGGTCCTGCGCCTGCGCGCGCCCCAAGGGCGCAACGCCTCCCTCGCACGGCTTGCAACGTTTCGCGGTCAGCTCGGGTGAACGCATACGACTCTCACGCGGTCGCGCGGCGTGGAAACTTGCGTGCGATGTACTGCTCGAGAAGCTCCTGGAACTCCTCGGCGATGTGCTCGCCCTTCAGGGTGACCGTCTTCTCGCCATCCTCGTAAACGGGCGCCACGGGCCGCTCACCCGTGCCCGGCAGGCTGATGCCGAGATTGGCGTGCTTGCTCTCGCCGGGGCCGTTCACGACGCAGCCCATCACGGCGACCGTCATGTCCTCCACGCCTTCGAACGAGCGGCGCCACTCGGGCATGCGATGGCGGATGTGGGACTGGATGCGCTGGGCGAGCTCCTGAAAATAACTGCTCGTCGTGCGCCCGCAGCCGGGACAGGCCGTCACGAGCGGGGTGAACGAGCGCAGCCCCATGGTCTGCAGGATCTCCTGCGCGACGATCACTTCCTGGGTGCGGTCGCCGCCGGGCTCGGGCGTGAGCGACACACGGATGGTGTCGCCGATCCCCTCCTGAAGCAGGACGGACATTCCGGCGGTCGAGGCGACGATGCCCTTCGAGCCCATGCCCGCCTCGGTGAGTCCGAGGTGCAGCGGAAAGTCGCAGCGTGAGGCGAGGTCGCGGTAGATCGCGATGAGGTCCTGAACGCCGCTCACCTTGGCCGAGAGGATGATCCGGTCGCGCGGCAGCCCGAGCTCGATGGCGCGCTCGGCGCTCGAGATCGCCGAGAGCACGACGGCGTTGCGCGTGACCTGCCGCGCATCGAGCGGGTTCGGGCTTGCGGAGTTCTCGTCCATGAGGCGCGTGAGCAGGTCCTGATCGAGGCTGCCCCAGTTCACCCCGATGCGCACCGGCTTGCCGTAGCGGCACGCGATCTCGATCATCTCGGCGAACTGTGGATCGCGCTTGCTGCCGCGGCCGACGTTCCCGGGATTGATGCGGTACTTCGCGAGCGCCTCTGCGCACGCGGGGTGCTCGCGCAGCAGCTTGTGACCGTTGAAATGGAAGTCCCCGATGAGCGGCACCGAGACGCCGAGCTGAGCGAGCCGGTCGCGAATGGGCGCAACCGCCGCCGCGGCCTCGCTCGTGTTGACCGTCACGCGCACGAGCTCCGAGCCCGCGCGGGCGAGCGACTTGACCTGCTGTGCCGTCGCCTCGGCATCGGCCGTGTCGGTATTCGTCATCGACTGCACGACGATCGGCTGGGCGCCGCCCACGCGGACGGACCCGATCGCGACGGCCAGGGTGGAACGGCGGGGGAGCGACATGGCCGCTTATTCTACCCGCCCGGGGCCCGAGCCGCCCGCGCAGGGTGATCCGACGCGCTCCGGCGCGCTCCGACCCGAGAAATCCCGTGAGCTTCGCCGCGGCAGCACATACATGCCAAAAGCTGCTGTTATCATTCTGTTCCGTTATGACCCGACGCACGCCGCTTTTCGATCTGCACCGCTCCCTGGGTGCCCGGATGATCGACTTCGGCGGATGGGAGATGCCCGTCACCTATGGCTCCCAGATCGAGGAGCACCATGCGGTGCGGCGCGCCGCGGGGCTGTTCGACGTCTCCCACATGGGCATCCTCGATGTGCGCGGCAGCGATGCGCGCACGTTCCTTCGAGAGCTCCTCGCGAACGACGTGGACAAGCTCACCTCGCCCGGCAAGGCGCTCTACGGGTGCATGCTCAACGACTCGGGCGGGGTGCTCGACGATCTGATCGTCTACTTTCTCGGCCCGGAGGTCGGCTATCGAGTGGTGGTGAACGCGGGCACCCGCGATCGGGACCTCGCCTGGGTGCGCGACCACGCCGCGCACCGCAACGTCGAGATCACCGAGCGCACCGAGCTCGCGCTGCTTGCGCTGCAGGGACCGGCAGCGAGCGAGCGGCTCGGGCACCTCCTCAGTGGCATTCGCGGCGCGCGCGAGGCCGACGCCGCGCGCGCGCTGCGCAGCTTTCATGCCGCCCCGATCGGGGGATGGTTCATCGCGCGCACCGGCTACACGGGCGAGGACGGCTTCGAGCTCGCAGTTCCGGCCGCGGAGGCCGTGCCCGTCTGGCAAGGCCTGAACGCGCTCGGCGTCGCCTCCTGCGGCCTCGGCGCGCGCGATACGCTGCGCCTCGAGGCCGGAATGAACCTCTACGGCCAGGACATGGATGAGAGCACGCATCCCTTCGAGTCGGGACTCGGCTGGACGGTCGCGATGGAGCCGCGCGATCGCCCCTTCACCGGACACGCGGCCCTCGAGGCGGTGGTGACCCGTGGCTCGGCGCGCAAGCTCGTCGGGCTCGTGCTCGAGGACCGCGGCGTACTGCGCGCGCATCAGCTGGTCGTGACACCCGCGGGCGAGGGGATCGTCACGAGCGGGACGTTCTCCCCGACGCTCGAGCGCTCCATCGCGCTTGCGCGCGTGCCGGTCGCCGCGGGGGAGCGGGTTGAGGTCGAGGTGCGGGGCAGACTTCTCAACGCACGCGTCGTCGCACCGCCATTCGTGCGGCATGGGCGTTCCTTGATCGAAGGGCTTGGTTATGAGCGACACACCAGCTGATCTGCGCTACACGAAGACTCACGAGTGGGTGCGGGTGCTGCCGGACGGACTCGTCGAGATCGGAATCACCGATCACGCGCAACACGCGCTCGGCGATCTCGTCTTCGTCGAGGTTCCCGAGATGGGACGAAAGGTGGGGGCACGCGACCCGCTCGCGGTCGTCGAGTCGGTGAAGGCCGCCTCGGATGTCTACAGTCCCCTCGCCGGCACGGTCGCGGCGGCCAACAGCGCGCTCGCCTCCGAGCCCGAGCGCATCAATCACGAGCCTTACGGCGGCGGCTGGATCGCGCGCCTGCGGCCCGACGATGCCGGGACTGTCGCGAGCCTGCTCACCGCCTCGGACTACGGCAAGCTGCTCGAGGCGGAGGGCGAGTGATGGCGTTCATCCCGCACACTCCCGAGGATGTGGCGGAGATGCTCGCCGCGATCGGCGTCACGAGCATCGAGCAGCTCTTCGATGAGATTCCTGCCTCGGTGCGCGCGGGCGAGCTCTCCGGAGTGCCCGAGGCGATGAGCGAGATGGAGATCGGCAAGCTCATGATGCAGCGGGCGGGTGCGGACGGACTGCCCTTGAGCTTCATCGGCGCCGGCGCGTACGAGCACCACATTCCGGCGGCGGTGTGGGCGATCGCGACCCGCGGGGAATTCTACAGCGCATACACCCCCTACCAGGCCGAGGCGAGCCAGGGCACGCTGCAGACGATCTACGAATTCCAGACGATGATCGCGAGCTTGACCGGCATGGCGGTCGCGAACGCCTCGCTCTACGACGGCGCATCCGCCTTCGCCGAGGCGCTCCTCATGGCGGTGCGCATCCATCGCAAGTCGAGCTCGCTCAAGATCCTCGTGCCCCGCGCGGTGCATCCCCACTATCGAGACGCCGCGCGCGCGATCACGAGCCAGCAGGGGCTGAAGCTCGAGGAGCTCGCGTACGATCCGCAGAGCGGACGCACGCCGCTCGAGGCGCTGCAGGCGCACGAGGGCGCCGATATCTCGGCGCTCGCGATCCAGCAGCCGAACTTCTTCGGCGTGCTCGAGGACGCCGATGCCTTGAGCGACTGGGCCCGCAGCCGCGGCATGCCGGTGATCGCGATCGTCAATCCCACCTCCCTCGCGCTGCTGCGTCCTCCCGGAGAGTGGCGCGGCGCGGCCGACATCGTGGTCGGGGAGGGCCAGCCGCTCGGAGTGCCGCTCTCCTCCGGCGGCCCGTATTTCGGCTTCATGGCGAGCCGCATGGAGCACGTGCGGCAGATGCCGGGCCGCATCGTCGGGCGCACGCTCGATGTGGCGAACGAGCCCGGCTTCACGCTCACGCTGCAGGCACGCGAGCAGCACATCCGGCGGGGCCGCGCCACCTCGAACATCTGCACCAATCAGGGCCTGATGGTCACCGCGGCGACGGTGTACCTCTCCCTCATGGGCCCGCGGGGACTCGAGCGCGTGGCGGCAGCCTGTCACGCGCGCACGCGCGAGCTCCACGGCGCGCTCTGCCGCATCGAGGGGGTCCGTGCCGCATTCACCGGGCCTTACTTCCACGAATGCGTGCTGCAGCTCGACCGTCCTGTCGCCCCGGTGCTCGATGCGCTCGCTGCGCGGGATATTCTCGGCGGCTTCGATCTCACGCCGTACTATCCCGAGCTCGGGCACGCGCTGCTCGCGTGCGCGACCGAGACCAAGACGAGCGCCGACATCCGCACCCTCGCCTCCGCGCTGCGCGATGCCCTTCAGGCGCAGCACGCCGCGTGAGCGCTCGTTCGAGAACCCTGAAGGAGCCTGCATGCCCGCTCGAGCCGAGAAGCTGATCTTCGAGTACTCGCGCCCCGGCCGCGGCGCAACGGACCAGTGGCCGCGCGAGTTCGGTGCACCGCTCGACATTCCCGCCGAGCTCGCCCGGCGCGCGCCGCCCTTGCTCCCCGAGGTGAGCGAGCTCGAGGTGGTGCGCCACTTCACGCGGCTCTCGCAGCTCAACTTCTCGATCGACACGCATTTCTATCCGCTCGGCTCCTGCACGATGAAATACAACCCGAAGGCGTGCAATGCCTTCGCGATGCTGCCGCCCCTCCTTGCGCGTCATCCGCTCGCACCGCTCTCGCACAGCCAGGGCGTGCTCGCATGCCTTCACGAGCTGCAGGAGATGCTCAAGGCGGTGACCGGCATGCAGGCCGTGTCGCTCACGCCCATGGCCGGCGCGCAGGGAGAGTTCGCGGGCGTTGCGATGATTCGTGCCTATCACCGCTCGCGAGGCGATCTCGCGCGCAAGGAGATCATCGTGCCCGAGGCGGCGCACGGCACGAACCCGGCCACCGCGACGATGTGCGGCTGCATCGTGAAGGAGATCCCCGTCGGTGCCGACGGGGATGTCGACCTCGCGGCGCTCGAGGCCGCGGTCGGCCCGGCCACCGCAGGGATCATGTTGACCAATCCCTCGACGCTCGGGGTGTTCGAGCGGCGCATCCTCGAGGTGGCCGAGGTCGTGCACGCCGCGGGCGGCCTGCTCTACTACGACGGCGCGAATCTCAATGCGATCCTCGGCAAGGTGCGCCCCGCCGACATGGGCTTCGATGTGATCCACATGAACCTGCACAAGACCTTCTCCACCCCGCACGGGGGCGGCGGTCCGGGTGCCGGAGCCGTGGGCGTGAGCAAGCGTCTCGAGCCCTTTCTGCCCGTCCCGATCGTCGGCAAGGAGGGCGAGCGCTATCGCTGGCTCACCGAGCGCGATCGGCCGCAATCGATCGGCCGGCTGTCGGGGTTCATGGGCAACGCAGGGGTGCTGCTGCGCGCCTACATCTACATGCGCATGCTCGGGCGCGAGGGCATGCGACAGGTCGCCGAGCATGCGACGCTCAATGCGAACTACCTGCTCGCAAGACTCGCGCGCGCCGGCTTCGAGCCTGCCTACCCCGCGCGGCGCGCGAGCCACGAGCTCATCGTGACGCTCAAGCGCATGGCGCGCGAGCTCGAGGTCACCGCGATGGATTTCGCCAAGCGACTGCTCGATTACGGCTTTCACGCCCCAACGACCTATTTCCCGCTTCTCGTTCCGGAGTGTCTGCTGATCGAGCCGACCGAGACCGAGTCCAAGCAGGCGCTCGATGCCTTCGTCGACGCGATGATCGCCATCGGATCCGAGGCACGCGCTGATCCCGAGCGTGTGCGTAGCGCTCCGCACTCGACCGTCGTGCGCCGCCTCGACGATGTGCGCGCGGCGAAGCAGCTCGATCTCGGGTGGAAGCAGGGTGCGGCGTCGTGAACGAGGTGTTACCGGGCCTGCGCCGCAAGCACCGCGGGGCGAGGCGCATCGTGCTCGCCGCGGGTGCGAGCTGGCGCGGCATTACCGGTGCGATTCGCGACGAAGCCGCCTTTCGGCAGGAACTCGTCCTGGCGATCGTCGTCATACCTCTAGGGTTGTGGCTGGGCCGCACGGCGGTGGAGCGTGCCCTGCTCGTCGCTCCCGTCATCAACCTGCTCATCGTGGAGCTCGTCAATACCGCGATCGAGGCGGTGGTCGATCGGATCGGTCTCGAGCCTCATCCACTCGCCGCCCTCGCGAAGGACCTGGGCTCGGCCGCGGTATTCATGGCGCTCGTCCTGCTCGGAGCCCTCTGGCTGATCGTGCTTCTGGGACACTGAAACTCTACATGCAGAGACTCATCCGACTCACGGCCCGCGCGCGGCGCGTGAGGTTGTCGTTGCCTCGAACCTGTTCGCTCGCCGCGCTCGCGGCGAGCGGGCTGCTGGCGCTCGCGTGGCTCCCGCTGTGCACCGCGAGTGCGCAGCAGCCACAGTCGGCCGTGCGGCAGGGTTCGGTCGCCGAAGCGGCCCCTGTGGCCGCACCCCCCTCCACTGCGACGCCGGTCACCGCGCCGGGAGCGCAGGCCCATCAGACGCAGGAGCTCGTCCAGCAGGCTGCGGCCCTCGAGGGCAACCCCGACTGGGCAGAGACGCTCAAGCGCATCGCGAGCAGCGTGGTCGCGATCGATGTGGACTCGACGCGAGCCTTCGACACGGAGTGGAACTCGACCGCCGAGGCGACGGGCTTCGTCGTCGATGCGCAGCGCGGCCTCATCCTTACGAACCGGCACGTCGTGACGCCCGGGCCGGTCACGGCGGAGGCCACCTTTCTCAACCGTGAAGAGGTGCAGCTCTACCCGGTCTATCGCGATCCGGTGCACGACTTCGGCTTCTACCGCTACGACCCGAAGAAGCTGCGCTTCATCCATCCGAAGGCGCTGCCGCTGTACCCGGAAGGCGCGCAGGTCGGGCGTGAGATCCGCGTGGTCGGCAACAACGCGGGTGAGCAGCTGTCGATTCTCGCCGGAACCCTCGCGCGGCTCGACCGGGAGGCGCCCGAGTACGGCATCGCGCACTACAACGACTTCAACACCTTCTATCTGCAGGCCGCCTCCGGGACCTCCGGCGGATCCTCGGGCTCGCCCGTCATCGACATCCGCGGCCGCGTGGTTGCGCTCAATGCGGGCGGGGCGACCGGTGCCGCGTCGAGCTTCTACCTGCCCTTGGGGCGCGTGCGCCGCGCCCTGCGCCTCATCGAGGAGGGCAAGCCCGTCACCCGCGGCACGCTCTCGACGGTGTTCGTCTACACACCCTACGACGAGCTCGAGCGGCTCGGGCTCACGACCGCTACCGAGTCGATCGTCCGCAAGACGTTCCCCGCGCTGACCGGCATGCTCGTCGTGAGCGACGTGCTGCCGGGCTCGCCCTCGAGCGGAGTGCTGCAGCCCGGGGACATCCTCGTGCGCTTGAACGGCAAGCTCGTCACGCAGTTCGAGCCGCTCGAGGAGGTGCTCGATTCCTCGGTGGGCGGCGAGGTGCAGGTCGAGCTCCAGCGCGGCGGCAGAACGGTCTCGGCGATGCTGCCGGTCACCGACCTCAACTCCATCACCCCCGACTCCTATCTCGAGTTCGGCGATGCGGTGGTGAACACGCTCTCGTACCAGCAGGCGCGGGACTTCAACGTGCCCGTGCGAGGCGTGTATGTTGCGAACCCCGGGTACGTGTTCGGCGCCGCCGCGGTGCCGCGCGGCGCCGTGATCATCGCGGTGGACTCGAAGCCCGTCGCGAACGTGGAGGAGATGGAGAAGGTCATCGCGCGTCTCGGCGACGGTGATCGTGCGACCGTACGCTACTTCACCATCGAGGAGCCGAACGGCAGCGAGCTGCGCTCGTTCCGCATGGACCGGCGCTGGTTCCCCGCGCGCTACTGCAAGCGCAACGACGAGGAGGGGCTCTGGGACTGCACGAATCTTCCGCCGGCGGTCGCGACACAGGAGGTCAGGCCGGGTTCGACCGAGTTCCCGCACTACTCGGATCCACGTCTGCATCGGCTCGCGCCCTCGCTCGCGCTCGTGACCTACGACATGCCGTACTCCGTCTCCGGGGTCACCGAGCATTACTATCACGGCACCGGACTCGTGGTGGATGCCGAGCGCGGTCTCGTCGTCGTCGACCGCAACACGGTCCCGGTGTCGGTCGGCGATGTGACCATCACGTTCGCGGGCACGCTGCAGGTGCCCGGCCGGGTGGTGTACGTGCACCCGCTGCACAACCTCGCGGTGGTGCAATACGATCCGAAGCTCCTCGGCGCAACGCCGGTCAAGTCCGCGCAGCTCGCCCCGGGAGAGCTCCAGGTCGGTGAGAACGTCTGGGTCGTCGGCCTCTCCGGCGACAGCGAGCTGCACACCCGCAACACCCAGATCGCGAGCGTCGATCCGATCGACTTGCCACTGTCGCGCACCATGCGCTTCCGCGACACCAACGTCGAGGTCGCCGACCTCGTCAACCCGCCGCTCGACTACGACGGCGTGCTCGCCGACGTGCGCGGCGATGTCGTCGGCCTGTGGTCGAGCTTCGCGTACGACAACGGGAGCGAGCTCGAGCAGACCGAGAAGGGTGTGCCGATCGATCTCGTCGCCGAGATGCTCGATCGGGTTCGCAGCGGCCGCCCGCTGCACTCCCTCGAGGTGGAGCTCGGTCCCATCGCGCTCGCCGACGCTCGGCAGTTCGGGCTCTCGGAGGAGTGGCTGAAGCGTCTCGAGCAGCACGACGGCACCGAGCGCCAGGCGCTCACCGCCGTGCGCCTCGTCGGGGGCTCCCCGGCCGCGCAACTGCTGCAGCAGGGCGATATCCTGCTCGCGATCGACGGCAAGGTGGTCACGCGCTTTCGAGACGTGGAGCGTGCGGTCGGCGACCGGGAGAAGGTGGAAGTGACCGTGTGGCGCGCGAACGCCGTGCACACGATCGAGGTGCCGACGGTCGAGCTGCCCGGCTCGGACGTGCGCCGCATCATCGAGTGGGCGGGCGCGACGCTGCAGGCGCCACACCGGCCGATGAGCGCGCAGCGCGGCATTCCGCCCGTCGGCGTGTACGTCGCATACTTCTCCTACGGCTCCCCGGCCGCGCGCTACGCACTCTATCCAGGCCGGCGAATCATCCAGGTGGACGACACGCCGACGCCCGACCTCGATGCGTTCCTCGCGGCGGTCTCGGGCCGGCCGGACCGCTCCTCGGTGCGCCTGAAGACCGTCACCTGGAACAACGCGGCTGAGGTGATCACGCTCAAGCTCGACAAGCATTACTGGCCGGCATACGAGCTCACCGACACGCCGGACGGCTGGAAGCGCACCGCGCTCGAGTGAGGGGCAACCGTACCGGGCGGCCCAGGAGGCTTTGGCCGTACGCCGGACAGCCAGTAGCAAGGTGTTCGCCCGCAAATGCGAAGCACGTCGCACGGGCGAAAAATACGCAGGAAGGCCCGTCGGGCGGGGCTTGGTAAGATCGGACCATGGTGCGGGTGGTCAGAGCGAGTCAGGTCGAGATCGACGCCGCCGTGCAGGCGCTGCGCGACGGGGACCTCGTGGCGTTTCCGACCGAGACGGTCTACGGGCTCGGCGCGAATGCCCAGAATCCCGCGGCCGTGCGCAAGATCTTCGAGGCCAAGGGGCGGCCCACCACTCACCCGGTGATCGTGCATCTCGATAGCCCGCGGTTCCTGCACCGCTGGGTCCGCGAGGTGCCTGAGGCGGCCACGAAGCTCGCCGAGCGCTTCTGGCCGGGGCCACTGACGATCGTCATGCCGCGCGCGACCCACGTGCACGACATCGTGACCGGCGGCCAGGACACGGTCGCGGTGCGCGTGCCCTCGCACCCCATGGCGCAGCAGCTGCTCACGGCCTTCGGGGGTGGAATCGCGGCGCCCTCCGCCAATCGCTACGGGCGCCTGAGTCCCACGCGTCCCGAGCACGTGCGCGATGAGCTCGGCGATGCCGTGCGCATCATCCTCGATGGCGGGGAGTGCCAGATTGGCCTCGAGTCGACGATCGTCGCCTGCGAGGGGCCGCGCGTGCGCCTGCTGCGCCCCGGGGCCGTGACCGCATCGCAGCTCGTGGAGGTTCTCGGGGATCTCGCGCTCGGACCCGGTGCCGAGTCGCCGCGGGTCCCGGGAAGCAGCCCCGCCCACTATGCCCCGATCACGCCGATGGCGATCGTTCCCGCGGGCGAGATCGATGCCCAGGCGGCCGCGCTTTCGCAGGGCGGCCGCCGCATCGCAGTCCTCGCCCAGCGCCTGCCGCTCAAGGGTCACAAGTACGTCACCTGGATCAATGCGGGTCGGCGTCCCGAGCAGTATGCGCAGGATCTGTACGCGAACCTGCGCACGCTCGACAAGGCCGGGTGCCAGCGCATCCTGGTGCAGGACGTGCCGCGCGACGAGCGCTGGGACGCGGTTCGCGACCGCCTGTTGCGCGCGGCCAGCGACATATCCGATAGTGACGATACCGGCGCGATGGCGGTCCTCCCCTGAAAGTCCCTTGCCCGCGAGCCACTCCCGAAGTCCTCGTTTCATCGATCCGTTTCGTCCCGCCGAGATCCGAAGGCTGGTGCGCGAGTTCGGCTCGCCGCTCCTGATCGTCGATTGCGAGCGCGTGCGGACGCAGTTGCGCAAGCTGCGCAGGGCGCTGCCCGGCGTCGATCTGCACTACGCCCTGAAGCCACTGCCGCATCCCGCGGTGGTGCGCGCCGTGCTCGAGGAGGGCGGCTCTCTCGATCTCGCAACGACGGGCGAGGTGCAGCTCGCCCAGCGGCTCGGCGTCGAGCCGCAGCGCTGCATCCACACCCATCCCATCAAGCGCGACGAGGACATCCGCAACGCCCTGCACTTCGGCGTGCGCACCTTCGTTGCGGACAATCCGGACGAGGTGCGCAAGTTCGAGCACTTGCGTGGCCAGGCGGACCTGCTGCTGCGCGTCTCGTTCCGCAGCGCGGGCGCGGTGTGTGACCTGTCGCGCAAGTTCGGGTGCGACCCTGAGGACGCGCTCGGGCTCGCGCGGCTCGGCGCCGAGCTCGGCATCGATGTGCGCGGCCTCTCGTTTCACGTCGGCTCCCAGGCGCCCGACTCGGGCAAGCACGTCGAGGCGATCGAGGCGTGCGGGCGGCTCCTGGCGGTGGGAAGGCGCGAGAAGCTCGGCACGTTCGACACGCTCGACATCGGCGGGGGTTTCCCGATCGACTACCTGCAGCCGGTGCCCGACATCGCGCGCTTCTGCGCGCCGATCCGCACGGCCCTCGCGAAGCTCCCGCGCCGTATCCGGGTGATCGCCGAGCCGGGTCGCTACATCGTCGGGCCGTCCGCGATCGGGGTGGCCTCCGTCATGGGCCGCGCGCAGCGCGAGGGCCACTGGTGGTACTACCTCGACGACGGGCTCTACGGCTCCTACAGCGGCCAGCTCTACGATCATGCGCGCTATCCGGTCGAGGCCCTGCGCGAGGGCGGGGAGCGCCTTCCCGCCGTGCTCGCAGGGCCCACGTGTGACAGCATCGATGTCATCGCGGAGAATCTGATGCTGCCCAAGCTCGAGCCCGGCGATCTCATCGTCGGACGCTCGATGGGCGCTTACACCTGGGCGAGCGCCTCGGAGTTCAATTTCTTCGCCAAGGCGACGGTGGTCTCCGTCAACACACGACCGAACGACAGGGGAACGGTGCTGGCGGTGCCTCTCGGAGGGACGATCCCATGACGAGCGATGCGCACGAGCCGCAGACCGACATCCATCGGCAGGTGGCTGCGGCGCGCGCGGGGCGCGAGCCGCGCGTCTCGGCGCGGCTGTTCTCCGGGTGGGTGCTGTTCGGCGAGCGCCAGTTCGTGCGCGGCTACGTGCTGCTGCTTCCGGATCCTGTGGTGCCCTCGCTCAACTCGCTCTCGGCCAAGGAGCGCGTGCAGTTCCTGACCGACATGGCCCGGCTCGGGGATGCCCTGCTCAAGGTGACCGGGGCGGCGCGCATCAACTATGCGATCCTCGGGAACATCGAGCCCGCGCTGCATGCGCACGTCATTCCGCGCTACGCCAGCGAGCCCGAAGCGATGCGCACCGAGCACCCGTGGGCGTACGACTGGAAGGCCGCCCCGCCATTCGACCGCGCCGCGCACGGCGCCCTTGCCGAGAGCCTGCGCGCCGAGCTCACGCGCATGGGTCTCACCAAGCCGATGCGCTTCGTTCCGGGCGCCAACGCGGGATGATCCCGGCCGAACCCCGCCACGCGAAGCGCTCCGCACGCACGAGCGGTTGAGTGCTGGTCGTTCGTAAGCTCAGCCGTCGGTTTCGCGAGGGCGGGCGCGTACTCTGCGTGCTCGAGGCCGTGGACCTCGAGATCGCAACCGGGTGCAGCGTCGCGATCACCGGGCGCAGCGGCTCGGGCAAGTCGACCCTGCTCAACCTGCTCTGCGGGATCGATCATCCCGATTCCGGGACGATCGAGCTCGATGGCCTCGAGATCGGCTCGCTGCGCGAGCCCGCGCGCACGCAGTTCCGCCGCTCGAGCGTTGGCTTCGTCCATCAGTTCTTCAATCTCATTCCAACGCTCGACGTCGAGGAGAACGTGCGCCTCGCGCTCGAGCTCAACGCGGTGCGCGGAGCGGAGGCGAGACGGCGCAGCGCCGCTTTACTGGCGAGCGTCGGACTCGGCGACCGCCTGCGAAGCGCAGTCGATGCGCTCTCGGGCGGTGAGCAGCAGCGCGTCGCCATCGCGCGGGCCCTCGTGCACCGGCCGAAGCTCCTGCTGGCGGATGAGCCGACGGGCAATCTCGATGAGGCGACGGCGGGGGAGGTGATGCCGCTCATCCGCGCGCTCGCCAGGGAGCACGGCGCGACGCTCGTCCTGGTGACGCACGACCAGGCGCTCGCCGCCGCGGCCGATCGCGTGCTCGAGCTGCGCGACGGGCGAGTCCAATGAGCGCGGGGAAAGTGCATTGAGCGCGGGGGAAGTCCCTTGAGCATGCTCTCGGCCGCGAGCTTTCGCCACCTGCTGCGTCATCCGGCGCAGGGCGCGCTAGCCCTCGCGGGCCTTGCGCTCGGTGTGGCGACGGTCGTCGCGGTCCATATCGCGACGGCGAGCTCGAGCCGCGCGTTCGAGCTCTCGATGTCGGCGGTGAATGGACCGGCGACGCACGAGCTCTCGGGCGGCCCGGCCGGAGTGGACGAGCGACTCTACGCTCGGCTCGTCCTCGAGTATCCGCAGCTCGCCTTTGCGCCCCTCGTCGAAGGCTATGTCACGGTGCACGATCAGTCGCTCGAGCTCGTCGGCATCGATCCGCTCGCCGGCGGGGCAGACTCTCCCTCGGGGGTCGCCGCGATCGCAGGCCTCGCAGAGCTGTCGCGCTGGCTCACGGTGCGCGGCGCGGTGGTGCTCGCGGCTCCCACGGCGGATCGGCTGCACATCGCGACGCGCAGTCGCTTCGCCGTGGATATCGCCGGACGCACCGCGCAGGCCGTGCTCCTCGCGAGGGATCAAACGGGCGGTCCGGGCGCCGAGAATCTGATGCTCACGGATATCGCCCAGGCCCAGGAATGGCTGGGGCTCCTCGGGCGGCTGTCGCGCATCGAGCTGCGCGTACCGCCGGGACGTCGCGGCGAGACGGCACTCGAGCGCCTTCGCCGGGACCTGCCTGCAGGCGTCGAGCTCCAGAGCGCGGGCGAGCGCTCACGCGCCAATCTCGACATGACGCGCGCATTCAGGACCGACCTCACCGCGATGAGCCTGCTCGCGCTGCTCGTCGGGATGTTCCTCATCTATAACGCGGTGAGCTTCGCCGTTCTGCAGCGCCGGCGCACCTTCGCGGTGCTGCGCGCCCTCGGTGCGCGGCGGGCCGAGATCCTGCGCTCGGTTCTCGCCGAGGCTGCCGTTCTCGGGGTGATCGGCGCGCTGTGCGGCCTCGCCGCCGGCATCGCTCTCGCACGGGGACTGCTTGCGCTCGTCACGCGCACCCTCAACGACCTGTACTTCGTGGTGGCGGTGCAATCGGTGTCGATCTCCCCGCGCGCCGCGCTCGCCGCCCTCGGTGCCGGCGTCCTTGCCGCCCTCGTCGCAGCCGTCCTGCCGGCCTGGGAGGCGGCGCAGGCCTCCCCGCAGATCGGCGTGCGCCGCTCGGCGCTCGAGGCGCGTGCGGTCGAGCTCTCCCGAGCGCTTCTCCTCGCGAGCGTGCTGCTCGCCGCCGCGGCGCTTGCGATCGTTGCAGGCTCGAGCCGCAGCCTGCTCGCCGGGTTCGCGGCCCTCCTGCTGCTGCTGCTCAGCGTCGCGGCGCTCACCCCGGCCGCATTGAGAGGGGCGGCGCGGCTCGGCGCGCGGCTCATCGGGCGCGTCTCCCCGATCGGGCGCCTCGCCCTCGATGGCGTTGCGGCATCGCTCAGCCGCACGGGCGTTGCGGTGGCTGCACTTGCACTTGCGCTCGCGGCCATGATCGGGGTGTCCGTCATGGTCGAGAGTTTCCGCGAGTCGCTGCGCGAGTGGCTCGCGCGCACCATGCGCGCGGACGTGTACGTCTCGGCACCGGGTCCCGGATTCAGCCGGCCGGAGCGCCGGCTCGACCCGGGGGTCATCGCCGCGCTCCGTGCCGTGCCCGGCGTCGCGCAGGTGAGTGCGGGCCGGGTCGTGAGCGTGAGCTCACCGCACGGGCCCATGACCCTCGATGCCGTGAGCCTCGCCCCGCGGGGCTATGCGGGCTTCGATGTGGTCGCGGGCGGCGCGGCTGTGTGGCCCGCCTTCGCGCGCGGCGCCATCCTCATCGCCGAGCCCCTCGCCTGGCGGCTGCAGCTTCATCCCGGCGAGCGGCTCGCGCTCGAGACGGCACGCGGGCCGCGATCGTTCGAAATTGCAGGTATCTACCGCGAGTACGGTGACGGCCGCGGCGCCGTGCTGATGAATCGTGCGGTCTATCGCAGCGCCTGGGACGATGACGGGCTCACCTCCCTCGGGCTCTACCTCGCACCGGGCGTCACCCCGCAGCGGATCATCCCAGCGCTGCGGGCAGCAGCGGGCGCACGCCAGGCACTCCTCATCGTGTCCAACGCGGACGTGCGGGCCCTCTCGATGAGCATCTTCGATCAGACCTTCGCCGTCACCCGGGTCCTCAACTGGCTCGCGGCCGGTGTCGCGGCGATCGGGCTTGCGAGCAGCGTGCTCGCATGGCAGCTCGAGCGCTCCCGGGAGCTTGCGACGCTCCGCTCGCTCGGCCTTGCCCCTCGCGGGGCCGCCCTACTCGTCGAGACACAGACGATCTTCATGGGGCTCGTTGCCCTTGCGGCCGCCATTCCGGCGGGCCTCCTCGCCGCACAATGGCTCGTCACGGTCATCAACCGGCGCGCATTTGGCTGGCAGATCGACTTTCACCTCACGGGCGCGGAGCTCAGCGATGCGCTCGTGCTCGCCCTCGCCGCAGCGCTCATCGGCGGGCTCTATCCGGCCTGGCGCAGCGCGCGCATCGCCATTGCCGCGGAGATTCGCGAGGAATGAGTGGGCGAGGCGCAAGCCGTGCACTCGTGCTGCTTGCAGCGGCGGCTCTCGCGGCCTGCGGCGCCGCGGGTCTCTCATCGAGCCGCGCTCCAGCCCTCGACTCGCACGACTCGCGGGAGTCGCCCGATGCGCCGTCGGCGCTCGATGTCCTGCGCGGCGGTGCTCCTCTGGGCGGCGCCTCAGACGGCCGGTTCGCTCGGGCGCTCACCGTGCGCCGGTTCGAGTTTCCGCAAGATGCCGGGCCGCATCCGCAGTTTCGTCATGAGTGGTGGTATCTCACGGGGCACCTGCGCGCGACGGACGGCGCCCGGTTCGGCTTCGAGCTCACGTTCTTCCGTGTTGCCCTCGCGCCCCCGCCGTCGGCCGCCTCGGTTCACTACGGCGCCGCCCTGGAGGCTTCCGGGTCGCGGTGGCGGACGAATCAGATCTACGTCGCGCATTTTGCGGTCACGGATGTGGCCGGCCAGCTGTTTCATTCGACCGCACGCTACGCGCGCGATGCCCTTGGGCTTGCAGGCGCACGGGCCGATCCGTTTTGCGTCTGGCTCGGCGACTGGTCGCTCGGCGCAACGGGCGGGGACGAGGAGTGGAGCTTGCGCGCGGGCGATGCCTCCTACGGGTTGATGCTTCGGCTGCACGCCCTCGGTGCTCCCGTGCTCAATGGCGATCGCGGTCTCAGCGTCAAATCGGACGTGCCGGGCTCGGCGAGCTACTACTACTCGATTCCCCGCCTCGAGGTGGAAGGCACGCTCACGCGCGCCGGCAGCGCTCTCCCGGTGAGCGGCCTCGCCTGGCTCGACCGCGAGTGGGGGAGCGGCTCGCTCGGGCCGCGGGAGCAGGGCTGGGACTGGTTCGCCCTGCAGTTTGCCAACGGCAGCACGCTCATGTTCTATAGTCTGCGCGACGAGCACGGGGCGCCTGATCCGCATAGCGCGGGGACCTGGGTGGGCGCCGATGGCGCAGTGCGCCCGCTCTCGTCCGGGGACGTGCGCATCGATGTGGAAAGCCACTGGTCGAGCCCGACGGGCGATCGCTACCCCTCGCGTTGGAGAGTGCGCGTGAGCTCCCTCGGCGTGGACGCCGAGCTGACACCGCTGCTCGCCGACCAGGAGCTCGATACGGCGCCGCGCTACTGGGAAGGGGACGTAAGCGTCGCGAGCCACGCATCGGGGCGGTCCCTCGGGCAGGGATACGTCGAGCTCGTCGGCTACGGCCCGGCCGTCCCCCGTGGTCCGGCGACGAGCGTGCGATGAGCGCAGAACCTTCCGCGGCGTCGCTGCGCAGTGCCTGCGAGGCACCGGCACGCGTCGTCGGCTTCTCGCTCTTCGACGGTGACCTGGTCAACCGTCTCTTCGGCGCGCTCGGACTGGGCCCCTGGAGGCCGCTTCACCTGCTCGGCCGCGCCGCAGTGCTCGTGGCCCTCACGTGGCTGCCCACCGCGATCCTTTCCCTCTGGACCACCCGCCCGCACCCGGGGGCACCCCGCCTCAGCGCGAGCTTCTTCACCGATTTCGCCGCCTACGCACAGTTTCTGATCGGGCTTCCCCTGTTCGTGCTTGCCGAGGCGATCGTCGGCCCGACGACGCGCCAGGCCGACCAGATGTTCGCGCAGACGGGTGTCGTGCGGCGGGCGGATCTGCGGCGGCTCGCGGCGCTGCGCGCGCGCATCGCGCGGCTCAGGGACACGCCCTGGGCCGATCTCGCCGCGCTCGCGCTCGGCGGCGCCCTGTCCGCCGCGATCATCGCGACCGAGCTGCGTCATCCACAGACCACCACCTGGCACACCTACGTCGCGCACGGCTGGCGCCGCTTGAGCGCGCCCGGCTACTGGGAGTTCCTCGTTGCGTTGCCCCTTCTCAACTACTGGTGGTTGCGCCAGGTCTGGAAGGTGATCCTCTGGTGCATCTATCTGCACGGCGTCTCGCGCCTGCGGCTCACGCTCGTCGCGACCCACCCCGATCGCACGGGCGGCATCGGATTCATCAGCCAGGTGCAGGGACACTTCGCCTGGCTCATCCTCGCCTACGGCGTGAGCAACGTCGCCGCGACCGTGGGCTACGAGCTCACGGTGGAGCACGCGCAGCTCTGGATCCCGCCCGTCTGGGGGCCCATCGCGGGGTTTGCCGTGGGGGCGCCCCTCCTGTTCCTGCTGCCGCTGTTCATGTTCACGCGCCAGCTGTACCGCACCAAGCGCCGCGCCCGGCGGCTCTACCGGCAGCGCGTGATCGAGCAGGTGAGGCTCTTCGAGCGGGACGTGCTCCCGCTGTCGACCGTCGAGCGCACGAGCATGCCCGCGGCGATCGACCTGCAGCTCATGACGCGCTTCTCGGATCTTTTCGAGCGGTGCGAGGAGATGCGGATCGTGCCGTTCGACTTCCGCTCGATGGGAGAGCTGTTCGCCGCGGTGATCGGCACGATCGCGAGCATCCTGCCCGCCCAGCAACTCGCCAAGATCCTGCCGCAGGCCGTCGGGGTGGTGCGTGGCATCGTCGGGTTCTTGGCCCACGGCGCGCATTAGTCTCGCAGGGCCCACCCCCAAGCAAGTGCGAGCACCGCGAGGGCGAGCGCTCCGGCGAGCGACTGGGGCGCTCGCTCGAGCGCCGCGCGTACCGCCGGCACGGCAGCGAGCGCGCCGAGCAGCACCCCGACCGTGAAGCCCGCAAGATGTGCGAAGACATCGGTGTGCTCGCCTGCCGTGCCCAGCCAGCCGAGTAACACCACCCCGGCGACGAGCGGACTCAGGCGCAGGGCCCAGTGCTGCGGCAGACGTCGTCGCTCCCGCCAGGAGTACGCGGCGAGCACTCCGAGCGCCGTGAACACGGCCGTGGAGGCTCCCGCCGACCGGTGGTCGGGAGGGGCGAGCAAGCCTTCGAGCAGGTTCGCTGCGGCGGCCCCGTTCACGATGAGCACCCATGCGACTCCTGCGCCGAGCAGCCGGCCCGCGAGATAGCCGAACCACACTCCGGCGGCGAGATTCGCGGCGAGATGCGCGGGATCGAGGTGCAGGGTGAGCGCCGTCCACGCCCGCCACCACTCGCCCCGCTGAACGTCCCCCGCATCGAGATCGCCCCGATCGAAGGCATCGAGGCGAAAGATGCCGCTGCCGACGGCGTACGCCACGCCGAAGAGGACCGCACCGTAGAGCGCGCATCCGGCCCAGGCACCGGAATGCAGCCGCGGCGGGGGCAGAGGCGCAGCCGTGCGCACCGCTTGCGCTTCCTCCTCGTAGCGCTCGAGGTGAGCGCGCGCCCCGTGCGCCTCGGGAGCCGCAACGCGCAGCACGTACTCATCGTCCTCGCGCGCGAGCTCGCTCGCGATGCCAACGGCCGTGAGGACGAATGCGCGCTCCTCGGCAGGCGCGCGCCGCCTGCAGCGATAGACCTCGACGCTCTCGCTCGGCATGGCGGGCGACTGTAGCGCTTCTTGCACGAATGATGGTTCAATCGGCCGCCATGGATCCGAACTGGCTCGCTTGGGCCAAGCGCCTCCAGGGGCTCGCCCAGACGGGGCTGGCCTTTGCCAACAACGACTTCGATCGCGAGCGCTACACCTCGGTCATGGCGATCGCCGCGGCGCTGGCCGCCGCCGGCGCCGGTGACACCCCCGAGCGGCTGCTCGGCCTTTTTACCGCCGAGCGGGGCTATGCGACACCCAAGGTGGATGTGCGTGCCGCCATCTTCCGCGAGGGGCGAATCCTGCTCGTGAAGGAGCGCGCGGACGGGGGCTGGACGCTGCCGGGCGGCTGGGCGGATATCGGCGACAGCCCCCGCGGGTCGGTCGAGCGCGAAGTGCGCGAGGAGTCCGGCTACGAGGTGCGCGCCGTGAAGCTCGCGGCCGTCTATGATCGAAACCGCCACGAGCACACCCCGCTCCCCTATCACCTCTGGAAGCTGTTCTTTCTCTGCGAGATCACCGGCGGCGCCGCGGCTGCGAGCATCGAGACCGAAGCCGTCGAGTTCTTCGCGGCGCAGGGGCTGCCGCCACTTTCAATCGGACGCGTGACCCCGCGACAGATCGCGCACATGTTCGAGCATTACCGCCATCCCGAGTGGCCCACGACCTTTGATTGAAAGGACGGGTGTCCCCGTGGTGGACGTGCAGCGCAGGTCGAGGCAACATCTGCGCATGGTCAGCTCCCGACGCAATGCTGCGCGGCGCGCGGGACCGCGGCGCGCGGCCGCCCCCGCCGATCCCTGGACGAACATCGAGCGCAGCGGCAGATCGCTGCACATCGGTCATTTCCTCACCTTCCAGCTCATTCGCCTCGCCAACGCCGCCAAGGCGAACGTCACGCGCAAGTACCTCGCCGACTTCGGCTTGAGCGTTCCGGAGTGGCGCCTCCTTGCCATGACGATCCGCTTCGAGCCGGTGCGCTTCTCGGAGCTGGTCGCCAACAGCAGCATCGACAAGGGGCAGGCGAGCCGCACGCTGCAGGTGCTGACCCGCCGCGGGATCGTTGC